>Ga0209602_1000108_pt1 | contig 73568 bp, 62 predicted proteins | sample COGITO_mtgs_1205_3_FD_184810 | JGI IMG/M metagenome (GOLD analysis project Ga0209602, IMG submission 184810) | Pelagic marine microbial communities from North Sea - COGITO_mtgs_120524 (SPAdes) (version 2) | ecosystem: Environmental > Aquatic > Marine > Epipelagic ...
ATGATGGTTCTGGCGGTAATTTAACACCAAACTCTTTAGACACTATTGTAAGTAATAGTAAGGAGATCTATAATGATAGCTTATTTCAAAGTTTAGCACAAGATGGTTGGTATGCTGAGTCTCTCTTTCCTGGTCAAAATCAAGTTGATGTGTATCAGTTTCAGAGTGGTAGCTGGGGGAGTTATACGCAATGTCAACCTTCTGCTACAGCTTCAATTACAGTTTATTATAAAGACCCCAATCAATTAGACCCTGGTGCAGCCCCTGATGACACTAATCCTTGTGACCCTAATGTCAGCGCATCCCAGGAAACAATCTACTATGACTCTACTGCCCAAGGTGGAGTAGGCTTTGGTTTAACTCTGGCACAGGTTATACAGTACAACGTAGGCGTTTTTTCTGATTTTGCACTGGTTCAACCACTAGATGACGGTTGGTACGCTGACGATGATTTTCCAGATTCTGTAAATGATGTAAACGTTTATCTTTTTGTAGGAGGCGCTCATTATTCAAATCTAAATACTAGCGGTTATATTATATGCCAAGCAACGGGAGGGACCTCTACAACTAGTGGAAGTTCTGGGACTAGTGGAAGTTCTGGGACTAGTGGAAGTTCTGGGACTGCAGGTGCTTTTTCATTAAAAGTAACCGTAGCGGCAGATGCGCCTTTTTTATGCCAAGATGTCACAGATGATGATCCCGATTCAACAATTCCTTTCTATACTATATACTATTGGACATCTAGTGGTCCTTTAACACTAGCTCAAGTATCCTTATTAAATATACCTATTTTCCCAGATGAGAATGATGCTGTTAACTACGGCCTTCAGGTTCAGATTGGAGTTACACCAACTTACCAAGGTATTGTTAGTTTTAGTGGTTACTTTAGAGAATTTAATCAGAGAGGTATATTCTATTGGAATTATAATAACTCTAGTGCGCCGAATTCTAAGTGGATTCCCGAGTTACAAGATGAGTGTCCGCCTATTCCAGAACCACAAGCATGGCCTATAACACTTTACCGTGATAACACTTTGTCTGATTCAGATAGTATTCCAGAATACTGCTGTAGCAATAATTCAACTTCAGCAGTGTGGTATTACTGGAGTGTACATCCTTATCCAAATCTATTAGCTTTAGCTAATGCTGGTATTTTACTCTACAATACTGCAACTGCAGCTGAACATGCATTTTGGCCTGAACTTATCCCATTTGGTATATGGGGAGATGCAACTGGCCTTGGCACTGATAAACTGCTTAAATTTAGATTTAATAATGATGGTCAACTCGCATGGTTCGGTCTAGACGATAGTGATACGGAGACAGAGAGCCCTAACATCACACAATATTTTAACTGCGCTGATTTTACTCAGCCTGCTGGTAGCCCGAATACCAACATACAAAGTACAAGTCCTTTTGCGAACAAAGTATTTTATGCTTTTCATTCATGTGATCCAACAGCGGGCGAACATATTTTACATGTAGTCGACGGGCAGCATTTTGCTAACGTTGACAACTTTATGAGTGACTTTATAGAAACTCTAGTAAGAACTAACCCTAAGTTGACAACTATTGAAACTGGCGTTATTGGCTGTCAAACTTACATGCATACAGTTATTGCAGAGAGCATCGAAGAAGCAGTGCAGCTTTTAAAAGCGGAAGAATCTGCCGGTGTCAAATATTATGATGCTGTACAAGAGTCTGAGTTAAGTGATTTAGGTATTGGTGACTTTGTAACTCTTAGTATTTACGCAGACTGCTGTGATTGTATACAAAGATTAAACGATAGTAGGTATCAGTTTGGTGAAACTGGTGTTGTTCAACCAGCTGGCCTAGGGCCTAACTTTGCAGTAGAGAGAAATGCAAAGCTGGATAACGTTGCTAAACCTCTTTTAAGAACTAACCCTAAGTTGACAACCAACGTTAAACTTGTTGTTAACTCAAGAGATGAACTATATCTTGATTCGATCAGTGCAACTGATGATTTAGCATCAGCTAACTACAAGAAGTTCCCAGTTAACTCAAGAGGATCTTACGCATATGATCTAACTAGATTCTACACTAAGAATAAAACACCACTTGAGATAGTTTACACAACCAAGAGGAGAGATTCTGACTTCTCTGTTTTCTCTGAGTATGAAAAGCAGATTGAAGAGGATTACCACTACGGTACGACAATGAACTATTCTAAACTATATGATGAAGAGTTTAGAATGTTTGCTCCGATCTATGTTGATTTAAACATGCCTAAGAAGTTTGTAATATACAGGATAAACGATCCAAAGGATAGCACTTCTTTTACGGACAGCGCGCTGGGCAATGAGGCTAGAATTAAAAAATTAATTGAGAAGTCTGAGATTGTTAAGGTTTTTGATCTGACTAAGAAGAGTAATATTGGTAAGTATTTAAGAAACTACGTGCAAGATCAAGCCTTTCCAAAGGCTCCTATTACATTCTCGTTCGAAGAGAATGAAAAGACTACATATAACGGTATCGATCTTGTTAAAGGTGGTTTTACTAAGAAAGCCGAGTACATGTACAATGATTTTGTGCTTAAAGATAAACCAATGGTATCTGCTAATGATTTTATTACTGATGGTTTTAGAAGAAACTTTATTGCGGCTGCAAACATCATCAACATGGAATTCTTGTTTGATGACCCACATGCAAGCACATATTCAGTTAACCGATATATTGGTCTTTACGTAGATGACATTGAGACTGGTTCTGGTCGAGTTTCTTCGATCAGCAATGGTGATATTATCTTTAAGTCTGTGAACTCTAACATGAGCTCTACGTTTGACTATGCGGCAATACCTTCTTATAAGATGTTAACTGAAATGCCAATTTTAGCATATGCTAGAACTGGCGAAAATTACTATAAGCTAGATAATACAAAGAGCTATGACCATAGTAGACTGGAGCTTAGAGTTCAGGACTCTAGAAATGAGATCCCAACACAGCTGGGTATACAGTACAAAGGTCAAACAATTGACATAAAGGCTAATCCTAACAGGGGGTTTGACTTTATCAAAGTTAAAGTTGTCGATATTCCAAACCACAACGATAAAATTGCACTGGCTACAGTAAAGAATGAGTCTTATAGATTTACTTTTGTTAAATTTGTAGCTAATGTTAACGTTCAGATTGATGATTCAGTTGGTAATACAATAACTTTTAACACTGGTGCTGATATTACTACAGCTCTTTCTAACATACAAACCGCATATACAGCTCCATTTGCTGATGTTTACAACCTTGAAATTTTAGACAATGGCTTTATCTTAACCGAGAAGTTAGCCAATCTACTTAATCTAGCACCAGAAGTTACCACATCGAATGGTAACGTCTTTAATAGAAAGGAGATCTATACAAACGTTGAGATACCAAACAGATCTTATTATGCCGCAGATCCAAATACTGCAAGCCCGAATTACTTAACCAAAGGAACTTTCAGCGGACAATACTTTTCTGCTGCTGGTAATACTAGAGATGTTGCTATTGCTTTAACTAAGTTAATTAGAGAAAGAGGAGACTTTGATGCATTTAACATTGGTGATGAGATTTATGTAAGTGTTAAGATACCGGGTTATAAAATTATGCAGCAAGCATTCTTAGTTAACAGGAATAATACACTACCGTTCTTGGAGTTTGATGCTATTAACGTAGACTCTGATAACGAATTAGAGCTAGGAGATTTAGCTATCGGTACTTCTGGCAACTGGGATGCGTATTTCTTTAAAGGTGGTAATTTAGAGAATAAGAGTATTTTAGTGACTAAAGAAACTGCTCCAATTATAAGTGTAGGTGAGTATTTACCAACTGCATATAAGGGGCGTTATAATAGAGTCGTAGATATTGTTCAAGATATTACAGACCCTGCCGGTGATTACTTAAAGGTTATATTATCTTTGGAGAACTCAGTTAAGGATGGTGAGGTTAGAGTTTTTGTAGATAGAGACTTAACGATGGGTCTATTCTCAGCATACTCAATTTACGATATGGACTTTGACTTCCACGATACAGCTAATTCTAATCTTAAAGAATTGAATTACGAGACAACAGACCAGATAGTTTATGAACCTTATAGTGGGGTTAGTCAAAATACTAGTCCAGGAGCAGGTGACCTAATAAAAACCGATGTTCTAGATGCAGCTTACGAAATTTCACCAGATTTATATTTTGCTAATCTACAGCCTATTCTTGGCAACGAAGATATTGATGATGTTGACTTAGAATCAATCGGAAGTGAGTACGATAGGCTTTCTGAAAATGAAATCAAAGAGTTTGCAATAGGGTCAAGAGTTGTGCCTAATATTAACAAGTGGGTTCTAAGAAATGGAAATACTGTAAGAGAAGAGCCTTATCACTTAAACGCTAATAGTGCTTTTGGTAGAACAAACTTTGCACCGGACCTTGAAGTTACAGAACGTGATATAAAAGCATTTACTCATGAATGGTTCTATATTGAAAACTTACCAGATTATTTAAGGTTCTGGCAGATTAACAATACTTTTAGTTACATTAACTTTATTAAAGGGTTTGATCTAACTAAAGACCTATTTAAGAGAGTTGACTACGACTACTTCGATATGTTCATGGTCGGCGAAGGTCACGAAATTGATCTTTATAATGAAGATCCACTTGAAAGAGATTCAAGTCTTTTCAATATTAACAGTTATGTAAAATCTAATCTACATAAGAAATACACTATCATTGACAATGGTTCTTCTGAAACTTTTGCAAATACTATATTTAAGGGCTTAAATGTGACTCTTAAATCTAGAAAAGAGTTTGTTAATAGCGTAGCTTCAGAATTTGTAAAGAATACCGAGTTCAACGGTTATAAGTTTAGTATAATGGTTAAGGTTAACAATCAAGCTTCTAACAATTCAATTGATTTTGAGGTTATTCAGAATAAGAAGTTTAAATTTGTAATCTTCTATATTACGTTGAATACGGGTGATGTTTGGGCATCAGATCTAAACAGAAAGCTATTCTATGAACTTAAACACCAACTTAACTATAACACAGTTACTAATAAATACGTTTATGCTGATATAAACATTTCCGGGGCATTAGACTTAAAGGCTATTAATTTTAACGGTTTAAGTCCTTATCGAGTTTATGGTATTGACCATGCGGATGGATCAGTTTCTAATTTTGATTCTCAACTATCTAAGAATACTTCAGGTACTTATAATAATATTGTAATTGACTTAGGTGCTATTGGTGAATATCAAGTACAAGTCTTCTCAGTAGAATCTGACGGTGAACTTTTCATACAGGGTAGACCAACTAAAGTTGAAGGATCTGTTAGCGACCTGGACTATTATTTAGATACGGTTGCATTAAATATTGCTGATCTTAAAAACGCAACATATACTTACATCGGTGGTGGTTTTAACGCACAGCAATTGATACTTAATGAATTAACTGCCGGTAATGTCTCTAAAGTACTTAACAACAACGATGACAGAGTTACTTATACAACTATCGAGAGTGATGGAACTGTAAATAATAATAGGTTTACTATTAACTTTAATGATGGTAAAGAGGTTGTTAAGAAGGTAGATCTAACCACAGTTGAAGACGTTGATAAACCGAAGAGCTATAAATTATTAAGCACTGATGTTACAGCAAAGTTGACTATAAGCGATCCGGTCGCTGCTAAAGAGAAGTATTATGATGATTATAATAAGTCTAAGAAAACAATAGGCTATAACATCGTAGCTACTAATCCATACTATGCATTCATGGTAAGACACTCAGGTGATTATACTATAGATCTAGAACCTGTAGTTACCTTTACGGACATTTATACACACTTTAAAACAAATAGAAAGCACTCTACTCTAGATTTACGTGAACAACTATTTGAGACGCCTCTATATAAACACAGTCTGACTAGTTCAGCTGAGATTAACGTTGCTAGATCTTACTATAATAAATTCAATAGATGTGGTGTTGCTTTTAACGTTGGTTTTATTAAAGACTCAAACGTGATGAAGGTGGTTCAAGGTGAAGCTATTGTGCCTCAGGCGTCAACACATGATTTAGGTTGGGGTAAAATTAAGAACCATTACTATCATAAGGTTAATGAGATTAATCCGAACGGTGTGTTGAAACTGACTAAAGGTGGAGACTTTTTACCTGTTTACCCGGTGATCGATGAGATAGCAATTGACTACAAAGATGTTAATGTCTTTAAGTCTTCTTGGGAAGATGGATATTACACAAGGTCTCTGGCAGGTGGTAATAAGGTTAACGTTGCGGGTACTTTTGATACTGCAGAAGAAAGATCTTATCTGGGTTCTACGGTCATGAAACTACAAGATGCTTATTTCTTAACAGAGTTTACAGTTCAGTTTGCAGGCTCGGAAGAAGAGCTAGACGATATTTTAAGAACTAATAATAATGAGAATGATGTTGTAATCTACGAAGACGATCAGACACTAATTGCTGACTTCTACATGAATGACGTGGTCTATCAAAAATTAAGTGATCTCGGTGCTTTAAATACGCTTTCTCAGTTTATTGACCCGGTAAAGTCAATTGGTGATAAGACTACGCTGAGTGATGATATGCAGGACTACGTAAACAAGAACTTGATTCAAGCGTTTACAATTGACCAGATTGACCTTTGGGTAAGTAGATTTAAAGGCGCTCAGTCTAATATATTAAGCACTTCAAGTCTTGAGGGTCTAGATGACGGCGGCTTTACTAGAGATCAGAGCTTTACTTATAGCTTACATGGTGATACACCGCTAAACTTCAGGTTGATATATAACAAAAGACTAGGCTATTCTTACAATATTAGACCTATGATAAAAATACAGTCCTAAAATGGCAATCAACATAAAAGAAATATTAACTAATGATAGCGATGTAATTAAAGTTGACAAGACTAATTACAACTTTGATCAGCTTGTTGCTAACGGCGGTGGACCGATCGGGATCAAGGGCCAGAAAGGCGAACTTGGAGGTGTCGGTACAACAGGAGCAAAGGGTGAAAAGGGTGATGAAGGAGTAAAAGGAGATACTGGAGCAACTGGCGCTGATGTTAACAACTGGGGTAGAATAAGCTACGACAGCGTTACAGACGCTGATATATTAAAACCGAAGAGAGATGATAATACTGATGAGCCTGTTTCTATTATTCTAGGTGATGAAGGATATGAAGATGGTGTAACAGATGGTATTGACAATCCAACTGCGTGGTTAAATATAGTTTTACCTGATAGTCCAAAATATAGTAATTATGCTAGTTTTTTAAACAGCACTTCTTCTGTTTTAAATCTTACAAGTTCAACTCAGTCAAGCGTTGATACTTACCAGATTAGCCATGGAACTTCTACAAATAGTGTAGACTTTAAGATAGACATTAAGAATAGTTTATACTTAAATGCACCTGATTTAGTGCAGATTACATCTAATACTGCGATTAAGCTTAATGCTTCTAACAACAATATTATATTAGGGCCAGATACTGGTACTTCTTCAGGTCTAATTGACTTAAGAGCAGATAGTGTTATTGCTAGAGGTAATTTGACTGTTGAAGGTACTACTACTGGTTATATTAAAGTGCCAAATGGTGCTACGGCTAATAGACCAACCGGTGCTTATGGTATGATCCGCTACAATACTAATTTAGATGTTGGGCATAGCAGTAATAAAGGTAGTTTAGAGACTTTTGTTCAGCACCCAGACGGAGATTACTGGAAGCCTTTGGGTAATATGGTAGACGCAGACGGCGATACTTTTATTACAGTAGACTATGACAATAATGATGGAACTGATAATGTGATTAGACTTAATGTTGGTTATCTTAGCGGTAGTTCTTACTTAACAGAAGTTGTCGGTACTTTTGGTGAAACTGTAGCTGACGGAGCAACAGATATTGATAGAGTATTTAAGTATAACAACGTTATTTATGCAGCTGATGATATTTTAGTGGCAAATGATTCTGGTTTAAGGATTAAGGAAAATGGAGCAACACCGGGCGGTAGTCAAGTTGCCGCACAGAATAACGGAGCTGCAGCTGCCAATAGAACTTTAGCAGATTACTTTTATAGAGAAAGTGCATTACAATATGACGTTGATGCATTTACTGACAGTACTCCATTTACTAATACGGTCACTGCTTCAACAACTAGCCACAGATATACAAATCAGGTTATAAAGGCTCTTGGTTGGGATCCACAGGTTGGAAGTACTCTATCAAGCGCAAACGTAGCTATTATCATTGACTACAATAAAACAAAAATGTCTTATGTTAAAGTTGGGCATATGGTAACGGTTTGGGGAAGAATCGATTATTTCCCTTATTCAATAGCCAGTACTAACTTAAGTACAGAAACACCAGATATTAATTTTGATGGCACAAGCGGATCATCTGGTATTTCTACACCTTCTAGAAGAGCTGCATTTGCAATAGGTAAACCAGCTACTTTCCCATATACTTCTGGTCTTACAGATACTAGAGTTGTATTCCCAATATCTGTTAGTTTAACAGCACAAGACGGTACTACATCTGAAGTTAATGTTAGATATTTTGGAGTTATTGAACCAGGTATGAATGTGTTTACAATTATACAAGTAGATGATAGTACTGGTTTTATACCTAACGAAGCGTCAGAATCAGCCGATTCACACCACGCTAAGCATTTAGATATTGATGATTTAAAAGTAACATCAACTACACCAGGTGAAGTTATTACATTAGAGTATAACTTTAGCATGCCTACTGATATAAACTCATATGATCTTGGTTCTAATTCTCTTGCTATTTACACTGAAGCTGAACTTACACAAAACCAAAACCAAAACCAGACATGATAACATTAACGTACGTGTTAGATAAATTAAAAGCTATTTGGCAAAATAAGCAACTCAGGAACTTCTTGATAATTGTTCTTGTTGCTCTATTATTCTTAAAACAATGTAATCAAATCTCTAATCTAAAAAGAGAAGTCGATCAAGTTGAAGAAACTGCAGATAGAAACTTTAATAATTACAAGGCAGCTCAAGATACAGTTAGACTTTTAGAACTTAAAAATGGTAAGCAAGCTGCTACGATTAAGAGTTATGAGTTTGATATTGCTAACCTAGAAGAAGAACAACATGGTTTAATAGCTAAGTACCGGGGTGTTTTAGATATTAATAAGGACTTGAACAAGGTTAACACTCTTCTTTCGGCAGATATTAAGATTAAAGATAGTTTGCTAGCTGCTATTTCTGTAGAAAGAATAGACTCAATTACTGATAAAGTAACGTTTGATAGATTTGATGACTTTGGTCATGGCAATACTAGGAATTTAGCCGGTAGTATGTTTGTTTATAGGGATGGAGATAATCTACTGTACAGGGACGCTATCTTTTCAATTCAACAGGAAATGAGCCTTTATGCTGCGATTGAAGATGCTGATGGAGATAGCCAAGATGAGATTAAGATTACAACGGACTATCCTGGCCTTATAATAACTGACATTGAAAATATAAACCTGATAAATAGTAAGTTGAACCAGAAGTATGAGAAGAAATCTGGCTGGTCTATAGGCTTAGGCGTTGGGTATGGAGTAAATTTAAACAATAACCAAGTAATTAGCTATGGCCCTAGTCTAGGCATAGGTCTTTTCTGGTCACCTAAATGGTTAAGATTTTAATATGGCACAATCATCAAGATATTTTAGAATAGACGACGACGTACTTTTAGAGTTCATCTATCACGATCAATCTAACCCAAACGCGTATGAGATTGACGTAGACGATAATGGCTCTGAGGTTATGTTCTTGGACACGGACCAAGGCAATCCATTTGCTCAAAGACACCTGATCTCTGAATTAGGTGGCGACGTTGTCAACTTCGATGTAACTGATGATGGAGCCTACATTGCAGTTGAAGGATTTGCCGCTAGAACTCTACTATTACAGAACGGTAAGACTTATAAATTTAACGTAAGCGCTCTTGCAGTACCTACAGACTTTGATATTGAAGGTACATTAGGTATAAAAAGTTACGATGCAGTAGCTGAAGTTTTAACTTTTGCACCAAACACAGACGGTCAAACTACTTATACTTATCCAAACAGAGTTGGTGGTAAAATTACAGTTGACCGTAGAGCTAATCCACTCTTCTCAAACCCAGATGAAGATACTGGCAATGACATTAATCAGACTTTAGGTCGCTTTCATGCCGTCCAACATGAAGACGATAAAACAAAGTATGCTCTGATTGGTTATGACTCAACTGGAGTCTACGATAAGTACAATTACATAAACAACTCAACAGTTTGGCAAGGATCAAACTCAGGCGAGCTGGTGACCAACCAGGCGGCGAATACTCTTGCTATCAATTATATCAAGTACGATACAATTAGACTACATTTAAGAAGTGGCTATTCTTTCGCTGCCCGAGGCTATGTGGGTTTCTTGTTTGAAGTAACTGCCGATAGAACTTCTGGCGTGAAGAACTATCTAACACAGTTAGTCTACTTGAATCAGAGTAACTACGAGTACGCTAATCCAAAGCCTTTTATTCTAGGTGAGACTCTCTACTCTAAGTTTATTGAAGTAAAGGTACCAACTCTAGTACAGCAGAATCAAGAGTTCTTAGATAGATTCTACGGTGACGGTACTCAATTCTCATCTGACGTTTCACAGACCTCTAACTATGGTATTAATTTTAAACTGATCGATACGCTTTCAGCTGAAGCTGGTTTTGATTATATTTATACTGGCGAAGAGAATAAGTTTACAATCTCAAGAGAGGATGAATTCCAAGACTTTACAGTTGTTGTTGAAGATGCTCTTGATGGAGACTACTTTAAGATCTATGGAGAGAAAGACAATTCTGCTTCTAACTTTGAGGGCTATATCCTGAATAGAATTCAGACTAGCCAAGATGATATTACAGTCTTCTTTGACATTGAAGTTTTTGAGCAAGTTGGTGTTTCTAATATTAAGACAGCAACTGCCGGTTTTATGCAATATGAAGATTTTGATACTCCAGTTGTATATCGACCAGTTATTCAAAATGCAAATACAGCGGTTAATTTCTCAATCGACGTAACGATGAGAATTTACAACACAACGGATAATACTCAAATCGTAAAGAGAGCGAGTTTAACAGTACCACAGGCTGCTAAATACGGTAAGACTCTACAGAAGTTAACTATTAGCTCTGCAAACAAGCTAACTGAGATCTACAACATTCTGCCGAATACAACACCAAATAGGATTATTCAGGATATTCTGACTAATGCTCTACCTAGAAGTACAAAACAGGTTATTGCTCTGGTTGAAAGACATAACGTTGTAACTTCAACAGCTCCGGTTCAAGCAGTACCGAGCTTATCAGATCCAAATACGTTTGAGATTGAAGATGTCGAGGCAGTTGACTACGTGAATAACGGCCAGTCTGTTATAACTATCCCGCCTTTTACAACTTATGTTAAGTTTAAATTTGCTAAGAAGAAAGGCGATGATCTGGAATATATCTCACTAAATAATATTGAAAACGTTGTCCTAACTGTTGGTAGAGGTGAAAAGGCTCTTAAGTTTAACCACTATCCACATAAAGACATTGAGATGATCGACGGTGAAGTTCTATTTAAGATTGATGAAGGAAATGCTAAGATCATTAATGGCCGTAACAGAGGTAGATTCTACATATCTCTGGATAACGGTAACGAAGAAACTATGTTAACAACAGGAAGATATAGAGCAGGCTAATGATATTAAACAGTAGAAATAACTTATTTGACTTTCGTTTTCCAAGAAAGTTTGTTCCAGAAGAAGTTGCTGAAAAGTATAAGCCTTATCTGAATAAAATTCCAGGTGGTCTTTTGGCAGAGCCAGTAGACTTTGTGAACTATTCAATTCAAGGTTTAAACATACCTGGTGTAAGTTTTGATCCAACAACACAGGCTGATAACGACGGTACAACACGCTATCACAGAGGTGCAATACCAATACAGAATACGGTTAATAGGCAGTTTACAGTGACCTTTCAACTGTTGGATGGATATATAAACTACTGGATTATGATGGACACCTTGCTTTATTATTATGCAAGGACGACATCAGAACCATATATAGATCCGATGACCTTAAGGATATTGGACTCGGAAGGAAGCAGTGTGGCTTATATGCAATTTGAGCATGTGATTATGAATTCAATTAATGACCTAAGCTTAAGCATGGCGGATAACGTTGCTGAATTCAGCACATTTGAAGTAACATTTTACTACAATAAATTAAACCTAAGACTAGAAATAGACTAACATAAAATGAAGACATTTGACAAATACTTAGTTGAAGAACATGTAACAGAAACTGACATGGCACTAATTAAAGAGGGCCTACAAGAAGAATGGACACCAGAACTAGAGGCCCAAGTAGATGCCGCTATTGATGAATTCATGAAAAAATATTCAGATGCTGAAGGTAATTTGAGTATTGAAGCCCTTAACGAGGAGATTACAAACGAGGGTTTATTAGGCTCTATTATCGGTGGTTTAACTGGATTTGCATTAGGTAAGTCAGTTGGTAAGATGCTTGCCAAAGTACTTGGTGTTCAGAAGGGTGTATTATATGATCTATTAACTTCAAGACTAGTAGGTGCTGCTTTAGGCGCTAGTCTTGGTAAAAGATTCTAAATGAACTATATCGCAGTTGACTTCTCCTTAAACTCTCCGGGTATTTGCTTATATAACGATAAGAGTAAGAAGTATAAATTTATTGGTTACATTAAGCCGAAGACAGGCACAAAGAAAGAACAAGCCTTACAAGAAGAATTAGGCATGTTGCAAGATGTAACGATGGTGACTCAGCCAGATTTTACAAATGATGAAAACTATTCGGGCTCTGAACTTGCAAAAGTAAAGCGCTACGATCGAATGGCTGATGAAATAATTAATCTCATTCTACAAGAGTCCTTTCCAGGCGACTCATTTACTATTGCATTCGAAGGAACTTCATACGGCTCAAAGATGGGCACTAACAATATGATCGATATGGCAGCCGGCGCAGCAATCTTAAAACTAAAGATGTTGAAAGTTCTACAGCCGGAAGATTTGCTAACGGTCGCTCCGACGACAATTAAGAAATTCGCTGGTAAAGGTAATATGAATAAGTCTCAAGTGTTCGAGGCTTTCGTTGCTAATTCAATAGATGACAAGTCTCTGCTTAAGAGTCCATTCTACGCTCGGATTAAAGAGCTAGACTGTGGGAAAAAGGTGCCTAAACCTGTTGATGACCTCGTCGACGCTTTCTTTCTTGCAGCCATGATCTCTGCTCCAACTCTAACCTAACCTTATCTCTCCCCGAAAAGACATTTATTATATGCAAGCCCTGGGGATTTGTTCCAAAAAGGTTCAAAAAAACTTCAACTTTTTTCAGTTGAAACAATCTGTTAGCTAGATATATAATACATGCAAGCAGATTATACTATGACGAGTAGATGTTTATGCACGGCAGAATATTTCCAGCTTAATAGCATTCTAACAAATATGGTGTTACACGGTTCGATCTCAAACGATGATCGCGAAGAACTACTACACAAAGCGAAGTTGCTAAAGACTGAGGATGGTAAGTGGAAAGATTCAAACGGAGACATATTAACTCTCAACTCGACTGAAACAATAGTCTAATTGCAACTATAAGGTTTGAAAGTAATTTCAAGGAATTAAACATTTAAAAAGTAAATTAAAGTAAAATGAGCGACAATTTTGACATTTTCAATTTGGGCGTAGAAGACGTAGAAACGCATCAGCCCGCAGCAAACACTTCAGCAAATGAAGTCTACAAACCATCAGCCGACGATGGCAAAGATGGAACTTACAAAGCACTAATCCGCTTTGTTCCTAACCCAGAGAATCCACGCAACTCTCTTATTCAAAAGTACGTACACTGGTTGACTAATTCATCTGGTGAAGGTAAACTGGTAGACTCTCCAAGTTCAATTGGTGAGAAATGCCCGATTGCAGACGTATTCTGGAAATTGCGTAAAAGTGATTCTGCAGTTGATCGTAAAGCTTCAGAAAAATTGAAGCGTCGTCAACAGTACTACGCGTTGATTAAGATCATTAAAGATCCACAAAACCCAGACTTAGACGGTACTTACAAAGTCTTTAAGTTCGGTTACAAAATCAAAGAGAAGATTGACGCTGAGTTGAAGCCAGACTTCGGTGAGCCAACACAAGTATTTGACCTATTTGAAGGTAAGAACTTTGAGTTGATTATCACTCGTCAAGGTGAATACAACAACTACGACAAATCTAAATTCTCTTCAAGTCAGTCAGCTATTATCTTAGGCGATGCTCCGGCAGAACGTAACAAAGAGAACATGGCTACTATTAAAGAAGAGCTAGAAGACGCACCTTCGCTTGCTACGTATGACTATCAAGCGTGGGACGAAACAACTCGTGCTTTCGTAAACGACGTCCTTAGAATGTATCTAAATCCAGGTGATTCTATCTCTGAAATCTCTAGCCCAGCACCAAAGAAAAGTGCAGCTAAGGCAGAGCCTAAGAAAGAAGAACCAGTAGCAGTTGAAGCAGAAGCAGCTAGCGCAAGCAGCTCTTCTAGCGTGAACGCAGATGATGATTTAGATTCTTTCTTGAATGACCTCGACATCTAAACTTACTGATGACTTAAAGGACAGAATAAAAAGTACTCTTAAAGAAATAGCAGTACAAGAACATTCTGCACCTAATAAGCAAATGCTAAAAGACATGCCAGGACGAATAGTCTTGGCATGTCCTTATTGTGGTGACTCGCATACTGATGACACAAAGAAACGTGGCAACTTATATTGGGACACTTTACAGTATCACTGTTATAACTGTGGACATCATACGAATATCCACACAATGGCCAAGGACTTTCAGGTTCGGATGGGCCAGAGCCAAGACACATTTAACGTTATTGACTATATTCAGAGCAATAAGATGAAGGTGAAGCAGTCAGATGCTTTGCAACACAACATCTTAAAGAAGCTAAACGATATTGCAATTACAGTTGATGAGTTTAAGAAATTTGCACATGCGGAAGAGGTTCAACCTGGCGACTGGATCTGGTTTAAACTAAAAGAAAGACTCTTACATAATAGAGCCGAAGAGTTTCTCTACTCACCTAAGACCTATAAGCTCTGGATCCTAAACTTTGGCGCTAACGGTAATATCATTGGCGTACAGAGTAGAAGAATGAAAGGCTACGGTCAACGTTATTTGACCTACGATATTGGTAAGCTCTATGAAGAGATGAAGAAAGAGCATGGTCTGACTGAAGATGAACTGGCTCGAGTTAACAAGGCATCTACACTTTTCGGTATAATGCAACTTAATTTCCAAAGAGACGTTACAATGTTTGAAGGTCCTCTTGACGCCAAGTTCATGAGCAACTCACTTGCACTTGCAACTGCTGGTAGATCGACAGAAGAGTTTGATGAAATGGCAACTGTCAGATATATGTTTGACAACGATAAAACAGGTAAGAAGAAGATGATTGAGAAGCTTAAGAAGGGCAGACCAGTCTTTATGTGGCAGAAATTCTTACAAGATTTTAAGCTAGATAAATATGATATAAAGGATCTAAATGATCTGATGTTGAAATGTTACGAGCTTAAAAACGACGCACATAAGAAGATTAACGATTATTTCACATCAAGTCAATTAGACCTATGGTACATATAGATGAATTAATGATTGACAACGAATTAGACGATTTTTATAGAGACCGCGACCGATTCAAAGGTCATAAGCTCTTAATTGACTTTGAGCAAATTGAGCTTAAGTTTACACCAAAGGATTTTAGTGCCGGCAAGCCAAAGATGAAGAAGAAACAGACGGCTGCCAAGTACATAAAACCTAGTAGAGACAAAGGTTCTCTATTTTAAAGATATATTGAATGAGCAAAGAAAAGATACTAGAGCTTGACAAAAAATTAAGCACCCAACGCACCAACTGGTCTAATAAGATTAAAGAACTTGCCAAAGGCCTAAAGAACATTAATCAACTAGAAGATGTAATATCGGAAGTGTTATCTACAAGACAGATCTTGATAGACAACATGGCCTATATCAACATGAAGGTAAAAGAGCAGAAAGCCACAATTGGCTCTAGATACAGAGAGGCATATATAAGATACTACGAATACGACTATAAACTAGGCGAGAAGCAGAAAGAACGCTTTATTGAGACTGATCTCAGAGATGAGAACATGATTCTTTCACACCTAGAAAATCAACTTGAATTTTTGAAAGAGTCGGTTAAGACTCTAGATAATATGGGCTTTGCTATTAGAAATAGGCTAGCTCTAAAAGATCTATAATAAGAGTGGAACTTACACTAACGGAAAATAAACAGCTATTACGAATTGACTCGGCTACAGACATGGAGCTCGAGCAACTCAACATATCCTTAAATAAGAGGATTGAATCATGGCGTTTTAACCCGTTGGTAAAGAAAGGTCTTTGGGATGGCTACATCTCATATATTAAAGACGATACGTGGATCCCGTCAGGCCTATGGCGTGAAGTTATGTTGATTGCTAAAGATTATAACTATGATCTAAAACTGAACGGCATCACTGAACTATTTGACCGCAACATTCAACAAGAGGCTTTTGAAGAATGGGCGTTAGACTTTTTTGATGGTCACCCAGACGGTATCTCACCTAGAGACTATCAGATGGACGCAGCTTTTAACATCCTAAAATTTAGGCGCTGTTTAGCAGAGCTGGCTACATCAGCCGGTAAGACCTTAATCTCATTCTTGACTGTGGCTTATACGTTAGAGAAGCAGAAGGCCGAGAAGATACTCTTTATTGTACCTAACGTTTCGCTTGTAGTTCAAGCATCTGAAGACTTCTTAGATTATAACTGGCAAAACAGAGTTAGTATTAAAGTACAGCAGATCTACAGTGGCCAGAAGATTAGAGCTGGGCGTAATGTTGTGATCGGCACATACCAGTCGCTTGTTAAGAAGAAGGCTGAGTACTTCGATCAGTTTGATGCAGTTATCATTGACGAGACACATAAAGCTAAGTCACAGTCCATTAAAACCATTCTATCTAAGTGTAAGAATGCAGACTATAGATTCGGACTATCAGGTACGATCCCTAAACCAGGTTCATTGGACCGATTAACCTTAATGTCACATACAGGCCCTGTAATTACAGAGGTGACTGCCAATTACCTACAGAATGAAGGTCACATTGCTAAATGTAATGTAAAGGTAATTAAGATGGACTATGCTACTGAGTCTACAAAAGAGGCTTTTAGAGAGATGGCATTCAATAAATATGAAAGCAAAGATGTCTTTAAATTTGAACAAAATTACGTTATCAATTCGCCAGGTAGGCTCAACTTTATTTGTAACGTTATTTCCAGAATACCACGCAATTCCCTTGTACTTTTCCACCGCATTGAACATGGTCAGCGTATTTATGAGAAATTGCGCCAAGAGAGTGACAAACGGGTCTACTATGTCGACGGCGGTACCGATAAAGATATTCGCGAAGAATACAAGAAGAAGATGGAGGCGGGTGAAGAAGTGGTGATTGTAGCCTCTTATGGTACATTTTCGACCGGTATTTCAATTAAAAAGATCCATAACATATTCTTTACAGAGTCGTTTAAGTCTGAAGTTATCATTCGCCAGTCGATTGGTCGAGGGCTTAGACAACACTCTTCAAAAGACTCAGTTAACATTATAGATTTTGTAGATGATATTAGTCTGCCGGACTGGGATAACTACCTGATTCGACATGCTAAAGCTAGACAGAAAATCTACAAGGAACAGAAGTTCAAGTACGATATTAAAAACGTCACTTTTGAAGGTGATATATAATACTGTAATAACAAATTTAAAAACAAAGAAACATATAATGGAACGATTAGTAACATTTGAACAATTTGCTGAGCAAAAGGCAAAAAAAGATCAGGTTCAACTTGAGGAAGAGTTGAATGCAAAAAGGGAAGCTTCAGCAAATAGCTTTAAGGACTTATTATCTGAATTCGGTGTAACTTCAATGAGTGAATTATCTGAAGAAGATAAGCCTAAATTTAACGAGAGATTAGGTACTTTAACAGAATCTGCACTATTGCTAGAAGGCACAAGATCTCAAGTAGGGAAGATCGATAAGAAAGGTAGGATTACATCGGTCTATGTACACTATGATGGTTATCCAGACCACATGGTACCAATGATTAAGAACTACGACAAGAAAGGTGTTGACCAACTAGTTAAACTAGGTAAGTCTGGTATCTCATATTTAGACAAGAATATCGGTAAAAAGCAAGACTTTAATAGTCCAGTAAGGGGAACCACTCTATTCTACGGTAGAGATCGCGGAGAGAACAAAGATATGACTACTACATGGACCAACGCAGCTGACATTAAAGGTTACTTTAAAGAAGTTGCTAACGACGGTGGAGCTGAATACGTTTATCTATATGATGAACGAGATGGAAAGTGGTACATGGGAGATACTTATGGTAGCCCTGTATTACAAGTAGTTGAATCAGTAAACGAGGCTGTTATTGCAATCAGTGGTAAGAGAACAGCCAAGAAAGTAGCTTTAAGACTAACCAGATTATTTGATACCAAGTTAACAGCTCTTGCTGCGGATAAAGTAACAATGCTAGGCTTCTTGAAAGAGTTATATTTCTATGCAATGGAAGACGCTAACTTTTCACGCGAGGCCAATGTGACAATGAACATGATTAAGGGTAAGATTAGCCCGCTAGAAGTTAAAGTAGAAGGCTTGGATGGTGAAGTTATTAGAATTTCAGCTAAGACGATAAAAACTATAGCAGACAAATACTACTCAGATCTTGCAAATGCAGGTGATTGGTCAGGTATTGGTATTACTGAAGGTTTTGCAATGTACTTAGATCAAATCGGAGAGTCTAACATGGCACAAGCACTTCTTGACTCTTTTAATGCACAGTTTGAAGGTGAAGAGAAAAGAGTTTCTAGAACTGAAAAGCTTTATGAATTATCACAGAGATTAGAATCTACCAATGAGGCTAAAGAATCAGTAAACGAAGCTAAATACGATAAGAAGAAGCTTTTAAAGTTAATCAAGAATCATGATGATGCTGAAATCCTAGTTAATGGAAAATGGTACATCATCTATAATCCAGATAACGGTAATGACGAAAACACAGATATGTGGAATGACGATTCAGTATTTGCATTAGATCAAGATGGTGAAGAGTTTGAAATCAATTACAAAGATATTGAGCATTTTAAAGAGTCTGTTGAAGTAAACGAGACTGAAATTAAATCTGATGATGAATTCAAAGAATATGCATTCACAATACTTCAAAAAGCATTCGGAGCAGACTTTGATGAAGCAAAAGCGCAAGAAGTTGTTGATGGTATCTTAGGTAAAGTTGATGGCGATTATGGTAAGGCTGCAGGTATTTTGCAAAGCTCACTTGGCTAATCAATAAAAAGAACTACAACAATGAGAAAATTACTTTCATATCAAGAATTTTTAGTTGAGAAAGCATCTGCTCCGGTAGATGCAAATCTCATTCTAGAGGGCGGTGCAGCTGGTCATATGTCGCATCCGTTCGACGAAAAAGAATTGACATTTGGTGACTTTAAAAAGATCGTTGAGTTTGGCTTAAGAGGCGAACTTAACTTTGAAGAAGAAGTTACCGAAAAGACCGACGGACAAAACTTATTTGCAACTGTAATGGATGGTGAGGTTAAATTTGCCAGAGGTATTAATGATATGAGGAATCCAATGGATCTAAAAACTTTTAAACAAAAGTTTGAAGCACATAAAAGTCCACTAGTAAGAGATACTTTTCAATTCGCAGCAGAAGATTTAGCAAATTCATTAAATAAGCTACCAGCAAAAGACTTAGAGGTTTTTAATAATGGTAAGAGTTTTATGAATATGGAGCTAATCTACTCGAAGAACCCAAATGTAATTTATTACGACAGGGATGTTATTCAATTCCATGGTATTAAACATACTGATGGTGATGGTAATGAAATAGGAGATGAAACAAAATACGCAGCATCAATTGCAAAGGTTCTTAAAGACCTTAAACTTGATATGGGTAAAACATTTTCAATTATCCCACCACAAATCATTAAAATGGGTAAGGATATTGACTTCGATGCAAACAAAGCTAAATTCCTTAAACAAATTGAAGATCTACGTAAACAGTACAACTTAACAGATGCTGATGAAGTTTCTATGTATCATGAAATGTGGTGGAGAGAAACTATCGATAAGAACTTTCCGGATCTAACACAAGATCACAAAGAAGGACTTTTATTAAGATGGGCGTATGATGATAAGAAGACTCTTAATATAAGAAGTCTTGATAAAGAGTTAGGTAAAGATAAAGCTGCTCTAATTAAAAAGTTTGACAAAGAAGATGTAAAGAAAAAACAAAAAGAGAACATGAGACCTTTTGAAGATTTATTTCTTGAACTAGGTAGTGTTATCTTAAAGAACGCATCTAACTTTGTGGCTGCTAATCCAGCTGCAGAAATGCAGAGACTACAAAAGCAATTAAAAGATGAAGCGGAAGCAGTTAGAAAAAGCGGTGATGTTTCGGACATTGAAAAAGTTGCTAAAGAACTTGAAAGACTTGAAAGAATCGGAGGTATCGAATCAATTATACCAACAGAGGGTATTGTCTTTAGATACAAAGGCAAGACTATGAAGCTAACAGGAACATTCGCTGCAGTTAACCAGCTTATGGGTTTTATAAAATACGGTAGATAAAACATAACACATGGCATTACAGAACCTTAAGACATATTTTGAGTCGACTAACAGAAACGACTTCATGCAACTTCTAGAAAACACATGCGTTGTTTCTGAGAAGATTCAAGCATCCTCATTCCACGTTAGAAAAACTAACAGCGGTTTTGAGTATTATAAGAGCGGTTCTAAGGACGCAATGAACAAAGTTGATAGAACTATTGTAAAGTACTATGAAAATGCCATCAAGTACTTTAAATCAATTTCTGGTGACATTGCTGAACAGATGCCAACTGACTGGAAGTTTGGCTTTGATTATATGGTTGATAAGAAGACTGTAGACATTGAATACGACAAGCTACCAAAGAACCACCTGATCTTAACACATATTCAGGTGATGAGTCCTAGCAATCCTACTGAAATCAAGAAGGTGATTAGAGACCCAAACATTCTTTACAAGTGGGCAGACATTTTAAACGTACAGAGACCGCAGGTTATTTTCCAAGGTAAATTGTCAGACTACCAGAAAGAAGAGTTGGTTAAACTTTTAGAAATGAGCGAAACTCAATTCAAGAAAGAGTTTACAGACGCTTCTTTTACTAGAAAGATCTATAATATCTTTAATAAAGGCTTGAACTCAACAGGTCTTAATCTAGATTTAGAAAAAGACATTGACTCTTTAATCTTAAACTTCTTTGACGGTAAGTCAGTTAAGAACTTTAAGCTTGAGAGATTTGACAAGGCTGAAAGAGAAAGCCGCAATCCATCTGACATGTATCAGATCTCAATCTTAGATCTAGTAGAATACATCTCACAATACGATATTCCTAGCATTGAACTTAAAGAAGATGATACCGACATAAGGTACATCGAACTTATTTCAATCCTATTTAACTCATATGTAGAAAAGCACGCAACAAAATATATTGGTGCTAGCTTTGACTCAGCAGACTTTGCACAAGGCGAAGAGTTTGCACTCAATACTACATTTATTAAAAACGAAAAGACACTATCACTGGTTCAGAAAGATGTTCTAGCAGAGCTTTACAAGATTGCGCTGGGTTCATTTAGAAAGAAGAGAACTAAAGAGACTGATATTATCAACGCTGCTTTAATGGAGCAGATCAACGAGATCGTTGCTAAGATTGAAGCTCTAGTGATGGGCGAAACAAACGAAGGCGACGTTATGAACTTCAACACCTATCTAAAGACACAGAATTTACAAACACAAGTAAGCCCAATTACTGAAGCATTAACTGTTAAATATGCTGAACAAGGCAAGAAGCCTGTTAACATGTTCGTGGGTAGATTTCAACCATTTACGCTTGGACATGCTAAAGTGATTGAGACGATTAGTAAGCAGAATGGATTCCCAGTAGTTATTTTTCTAGTAAAGGCAAAAGCTAAAAAGAAAGAAGATGCTTTTAAGAGACCTTATGATGAAGATCTACAGATTGAGATGCTAAACAAATTAAAGTCAAAGTACCCAATTAAGGATGTATATGTAATTGAAGGTTCTGCTGGAATTGATAAAATGTTTAACGCAATGAGAGGAGATGGATATGAACCAGTCCTTTGGGGAACAGGAACCGACAGGATGAAAAACTATGGATTTCAAGTAAACAATCAACAATACAGAGAGGATCTAGGAGTTAGAGCAGACTTTGGCCTGTTTGAGATTCCAAGAACCGGCAAGAATATTTCAGCAACACAAGTTAGAGAAGCAATGCTAGCAGACGATGAGACGCTTTTTAAGAAGCTTACACCAAAAGAGATACATTCTATGTATGGTGATTTAAAAGACAAACTAGAGGCCTCAATGGCAACTAACGAGTCAACCATTATGACCTTCGATCAATTTACAAAGAATATATAAAAAAACAAAAGATAAAGAAATGGCAACAGTAACAATGGACGCAATGGACCCTAAATCAAAAGGTCTAGCCAAACTACTTAAGAAGAATAAAGTAAAGATGGAGATCTTAACGATGAGAGGCCCTTCAGGCTGGCCTGAAGTTGAACTAACTGGTAAGAGAGAAGATCTTGAAACAGTTTTAGCCGACGGTGAATATGGTTGGGATGACCCAGAATTAGCTGAGTATATTGAAGAAAGTGCTGATGTTAATGAGGCCAAGATCACTCTAAAGAGACGTTACACTGAGAATCACCCAGCGATTACAGTTGGTAAAGCAGCTCGTATCAGAAATAAAATGCTCGAAGCAATTGCTGACGGAGCCCTTACTGAAGAAGAGTTTAACAATATCTTAAGCGAATACTCTGCAAACGCAAAACAGTGGATGAAGAGAAACGCTAGATTCTTTAACGTATCTGAAGAAGGTATTGCACTTTCTAAGTTTGGTAAGAAAGCGCTTTCTGCAGTTGTAGTTAACGAAGAAGAATCAGTTACGGAATCAGAAGCTGTAAACATTTTAAACGATCTTTTAGATGAGAGAGGCGGAGACATGGGAGAATTACATGGAATGGAAATGGAAGATGCATTAGATACAGTCGAAGCATACGGACATAAAGGTTCTAAAGCAAAAAAGATTGCACAGGAATTACATTCTTTATGTAACGAATCAGTAGTTACTGAAGCTAAATTCGTAAAAGATTTTAATAGAGATGTTTTAAACGCGAAAACAAAAGAAGAAGTTTTGGAGCTTTATCCAAACGCTGAATTCTTTATCGGTAAATCAGATCATTTCTTTGGAGAGTTTGATGAAAATTTATTCTTTAAAGCATACTATACAAAAGGACAAAAAGAATTTGAAATCAAATCAGTTTATTCTGAAAAAGGAAGCAACTATGTTCATTTATACAATGAATCGTTAGTTTCTGAAAACTACGAGGTTATCTTTAGTGATGGTATGTCACAAATGAAAAAGTTTAGAAGCGAAGCGCAAGCTCTTGACTTCATGAAGAAAACTATTGCTTCTAACAAGAAATTAAGAGACATTGCGGTTTACAAACCAGGTATGTATTCAACTACTCAAACTGAATTAGTTGTTAAATTCTGGGGAGATGGTTCTTATTTAGATAATGTTTCTAAGAAGGATCCAGAATTAGCTGCTAAGAAATTAGAGGAATCGGTAATAAATGATTTTATCGAGGAAGGTAATGCTTTCGGTGCAGCAAGAGCTAAAGCAATCGCTGATGGCAAGAAAGAGTTTACAGTGGGTGGTGAAACTTACCCAGTTGAAGATGTTGACAAAGAGGACAAAGAGAATGCTGAAGAATTTAAAGGTGAATCTTTTATCATCGAGTCTTTCTCTAAGTTTGTAGAAAGCCTTAACGAGTCTAAAATGCTTACAGAAGCATTCAAGTCAATGAAGCTTGCACAACTGCTAACACCTAAGAAGAAAACAAACTGGGATAAAGGTCTTGCTCAAGAGTTCTATAACTACACTCAAGTTAAACTAGATAAGGTTGAAGACCACGACCTGTTAGAAATAGATCCACAGACTGCTTACAAGCAAAAAGGTGGTACTAAAGTAAAGTTCTTCTTAATCGACAACGAAAAGCAGAGTCCTTACACTGACGATAACTCTGACGGTAGAATCCAACCAGGACTAATTGCAGTCTTAAACGGTAACAATGATTTTATGGGAGCTGTTTATAAAAGATTTAGCAATGAAAAAGGTAGAACCTTAACTAAAACTGATAAAGCGGATTCACTTGGTGTTGACAAGAGAAGAAAGGGCTACGGCGCTACTGGACTTTCAAGTGCTAAGAGAATTGCTGACTTTGCAGATAGAGCAATCGTAATTGACGTTGACATCTTAAGACAGAGATATTCAGCTCAACAACAAAAAGATTCAAGAACTGCTGCTAAGAAAGGAGCTATTGCATTTAAGACTGACAAAGAGTTTAAAGCTGAGAATATCGCAAGATATAACGAGATCTTAGCTAATAAGGCTGCAGCACTGCCACTTGATAAAATGGTTAAAGGTGCAATCGACAAACTCGCTGATCAGATTAAAGAAGGTGTAGCTAAAGGCGAAAAAGGACGTTACGGCGACATTATCATTGGTAAAAACTCAAAAGGCAATGAAGCTAAAATGAGAGATGCTTCTAACCACATGAGCAATATCCTAGATGACTATGGCAGATATGTACAATATATTGCTGATGGTGAAAAGGAGAAAGAAGACTGGGGTAAAGAAAACTCATACTACGCTAGAGAGGCAAAAACATATGCTAAGAACATTAAAGACAAGATCAACCAGATTGATACCTTTGATTATGCTTGGTAAATTTAAAAAAGTATTCTTTGAGTATTGGATTAAACCGTGGTACTCATTGTGATTATACTATAATAATGTGCATATAATGCGCATATAAAATTATTAAATAAATCTAACAAAAAATGAAACATGTAAAATTATTCGAACAATTTCTAAATGAGGATGTTAAAGTTAAAGGTAATATCTCAGAAGAAACAGCTAATGAATTGCTTGATTTTCTAAAACGGGCTATCGGTAAAAAATTAAACTGGAAAGAATTTTCAAAATGGCATGGTGGAGCTGCTCAATTAGGTAAAAAATCACCAGCACAAAAAAAGTTCTTAGAAGCCAATTATGAATGCGAGATTACAGATGTTACAATGCGCTACTTACCTAAGTATAAAAATGCTGTGTATTCAGTGTCATATCTACAAAATGCAAAATGGCATGGCTCCCAGTGGGACGAAGAGCCACTTAAATTATATAAAGATGATCCTAATTGGACACCAGAGGAAGGCGATACTAAAGATAGGTCTTTAGAAAAAGGTCTTGAAAGGTACCATGACGAAAGGCAATGGGACAGATTTTCAGATATAACTAGAATAGGTCGATTCGGTGTTTAAATAAAATTAAATAAACATATAGGACTTTAATATGCCAAGTACTTCAAAAGCACAACAGAGATTAATGGGAATGGCTTACGCTTATAAAAAAGGTGAGCTTGATGCCAAAGAGGCTAGCCAGGAGGTAAAAGACCTAGCAGACTCAATGACTCTTAAGCAGCTTAAAAAGTATGCAAGCACAAAACATGAAGGCTTACCAGACAAAGTGGACGACAATCTTCAACCAGGAGATGTTGGTGGAATGGGACCAGTCAAATTCCCAACTGCAACTGAATATGGCTCTGGTGATGTACCAGCAGGCCAAGGCGATGCAGAAGATGAATATAAAAAGAAACGTAGAAAAATGAAACACTTAAAGAACTTTGAATCCTTTCTTAATTCAGGATCTGAAAACGCAGTTTATGAAAAAATAAAATTCGGATCTTACTACTTTAATAAAGGACAATTTAGTGAATTCGATCTACCTGCTAAAGGAGAAACTGCATATGCTTTGATTGCACATAATACCGTTGAGGTTAACAAACAATCCATGTATTTAAGATCTGAAGGAGATATGAACATTGGTGCTGGATTTAGACCTACGGTACTTGCCGTTGCTGAAGATGAAGCATCGATTAAAGCAGCATATGATACACAACTAAAAGTTGGAGGAACTGGTGCAAATCTTTCTTTCTCATATGGGACTATTACAGTTAAGGGTAATAATGTACCATTTACAGAGATTGGCGGCCATTTGGCAAAAGGAAATATAAAATAAAAAATGAAACATCTAAAGAACTTTGAATCATTTTTAGCAGACTTCAAGTAAGATTGTTAACAACTTTTACAAAATAATTAGCCTGAGATTTTTTAGTCTCAGGCTTTTTTATTATATTTACACTGTAATTAAAACAAAGAACAACATGAACTACAAGAATTTTAACCGCCACGAAGTTTTTAACTGCGAAGATTTAGACAATGTTCGAGAAGCTATTAAAAATCTGGGCGAAAAAGAGAAGCCATTTACTTCTATCGAAAACAGTCTTTGGGGACTCTATGACGGTTACCTTTACGAAGGTCTCGATGAAAAACTTTACCAAATCTTAGACTTTAAGGTTTTTTGTAACCTTACTAAGACTCTTAAGAAGATTGAAGATCATATTAAAGCTAACGAAGAATCAGTTACATTAGTCTAACCTTTAAATTATAAAATCATGCAAGTAGCAGATCAAATGCAAGCAGTACGCAAATTAGTAGAGGGCTATTATAAAGACTCATTAGTATGGGACTACACAATGCCACCAATGACATCTGACCAAGGTCAACATATAATCCAGATTGGTACATCCATACTCTGTACAAAATGGGGCATTGGTTATTCAGGAGGTAGCTTTGTACAAGCTGTGGTTGACAATGACCTAATGGCAGCTGTGGGCAGAGCAGATGGCACAAACATTAAGATGCTGCCTTTCTACTGCAAGTTAATCTATAACGTCGGTATGCCAATGGAGCTTGCTGAGCTTCAAAAGTAAACAAACCACGTAGAACCAAGCGGGGCAACGTCAGAGCGCGTTGCCCCGCTTTTTAGTATACATATCTAAACAAAGTATAGTCTCACCATATAACATCTAAACAAGAATATGAGCGATTTAATAGACAACATCTTAGAACAAGCAGACCAAATCATTAACCACAGATCAGAAGAAAAGAACCGCCAATACGGTCCTTTCGAAGAAGGCATGCGCAGAGCTGCGATGATCTGTTCTGGTATGACTGGTAAGCAATTCACAGGAGCTGACATGTATGCCGCACTTGTTGCTCTTAAACTGAGCAGACATTCATATAATTACAAGCAAGATAACCTACTTGATGCTGCAGCTTATATCGGTGGCCTGGATAACTACATCCAAAAGTACGGCTACAAAGAGACAGAAAAACCACTAGAAACAGGCGACGCAGATGCAGGAATTTAAGTACTTTACAGATTATGAGCAAGACCACTCAATTAAGATTGGTATTGCAGCACTAGTTGGCAAATTAAGCCCAAAGGATAGTTCACATAAGTCCGGCTGGGCTTTCATGCTTTGTAATCAACTCTGGCATGCTGGTTTTAAGAATGCTGAAGTTATTACAGAGGTCAACGTGGATTGGTCAGACTATGACGTAATCCTGATTGAACATGGTATGGAGTTTAAAGGTGCTTTCAATATCTTTGGCGGAGCCAACGATGATCTTTATCATCAGCTTAATCGCCTCTTTGTAGAAGGTGTAAGATTCTACAGTCTACACCATGATATGCCAGCTGTTAATGAACTAATTGAGAAACGATTAAAGACTGGCTCAGATCTATTTAAGACTCTGGAAACCAGAATTGACGAGGCTAGAGAGATCTGTAGTCAGATCCCAAGAGTAGATCACATCGAGAAGACTGATAAACTCTGCTTTGGTGACAGCCACTCTTTCAGTCAGTATTCACCAGGCTTCATGTGCGATCGCAACGACGGTCTAACACTCTTCGGCACTCTAAAGCGTGGCATGGAAGAATACGTTTATCCTTGGACTAAAGAACTTAGAGTCTATCTAGGCAACATCGATATTCGCCATCATCTAATGCGCCAAAAAGATCCAGAAAGTGCACTCGAAGGCCTAATGCAGAACTACGAAGCTGAACTTCTAAGAATGCAAGAACGTGGCGTTGAGAAGATTGAGATTGTACAAGCACTTCCAATTGAGAATGAGAGCAGACCTTTACCGAAGACCGGTTATTATAAAGGCACTCCTTTCGCTGGCTCTTGGCAAGAACGTACCGGTCTAGTTAAGACCTTTAACTGGTATGTTAATGAGATGGGAGAACGCAATGGCTGGCAAGTGTGGAAACACCCAGAAGTTTATCTAAACAGTTTAGATGAGTTAGACTTCGAAGTTATGGAGAAGCCTAAATCAGTGCATATTGCCAGAAAATACTATCGCTGGGATCTTGTAGCAGACAAGGCTAATAAAAACCTAGAGAGTAGAGTACAATCAACAGCATTATTTTAAGATGAAGATAAAAACGAACAGATACTACGAGGACTTCCTATACTACTATCAGAAGGCAAAGGATCAGCAGAAGAAATGTAATCTAGGCTCTATTCCGCACCCAGAAAGCGGTATGGATGATAGCTTAATGGAGCATGTTGAACTCTACGACGTAGTAGAGCGTAAGTTGGCAGGTTTTAGTCAGATCAAGAATGATGTATTCTATGGCTGGAGCAAAGAACATCCGTATTATGAAAAGATGCAGGCTGGTAATGTCTCAGCTCAGCGTAAAGAAGTTGCTACCAACTGGACTGGCAAACAGAAAACATTCGGCATGGCCGAATGGTTCTACGTCTTCTTACTACATGCTGTAACCGGCAGTGGTATTAACTATGCTAAGAAGCCATCAGGCTACCACAACTCACTGCTTTTTCATCTACATGAATGTGATACAATTGAAGCTATGTGTGAGGTTGTTAAGACACATCCTAAGCCGTTCTTTACTTCGGTTGGGTATCAATTTCCAAAGTTCCCGAAGCCGCCTCAGGCTGAAGCCAGTGGCTTTGTGGGCATGGAGGATTACTCTACTCAATTCCAGTATAAAAAAGGTGGCGACTACTACCTATGTGAGTTTGCACCAAGACTAGTTCGTGAAATGGCAGACATGTTACAGAAAGAAAACCGTAAGTTCCCACTCAGAGAACTTGGTGAATGGATGTTTGCATGGAATGAGAAGAATGGCCTGAATGCCTACAGATTCCAGTACGCGGCTTTCTTGGCAGATATTGCAGACTTCTATCCAGAATACATTGAGCTCTACAGCCCGTTCTACTATGGCACAAATGCAGTTGAATGTATTAGCTATCTGGCAGATCCGGTAGGTAAGATGAACAAGATTGAATTCTTAGACGAGGTGATGCTGCAGATCAACCGAGATACAGGTGGAAGACCATACGACGCAGAAGATGTTGCATGTGATTATATCCGTTGGGTTGAGAACTACGTGCGGCCTGGTGCAGCATATGACCATCTGGACTATGATAACCTATGGAACTCATCCAATATTAAGGACCATCCATTTGGTAGACAGAAAGCAATGCTGGAACTGGGTATTATCGAAACCTTTAATGGTATGAAACACCACCCATCAGATGATAAAGTTATTGCCGAGGCCGGTATTACAGTAGAACAGTATAAAAATATGATAAAAAAGCACTATGTCGCATAATAAACACACAGGATTATTAATCAACCAGGATTTAAACTTGATGATGCCTAATCGTCAGGCTTGGCTAGATCTAGCCGGTGACTGGCAAGATCCGTTTCCAGATCCAATAGTTACAGAGCACAATGGCTTTAATGTAGTTAGAGAGGACATGATGGGCTTTGGTTCTAAGTGCCGTTTTGGTGACATCTTAGTAAGCACATGTGAAAAAGATACTCTAGTCTATGTACAACCAAGATACGGTTTTGCAGGTATCTCACTTGCATATCTGGCCAAGAAGTATAACAAGAAGTTAGTTCTATTTAGTCCAAGTCAAAAGGAGATCTCAGACCACCAGGCGATCTGTATTGAACGTGGCGCTGAGATGAAGTTTAAGCGTATTGCAGCAATGCCAGTCTTAAACGCACATGCTAAAAAATGGGCAGAAGAGAACGATGCTTTCTTTATACCGCTTGGGCTTAAACATGAACTAGTAACTGCAGCAGCTGTTAAAGTAGCTTATGATCTTGCAGAGAAGCAAGGCTATCCACAAGAGGTTTGGTCGGCTATTTCAACCGGTGTTCTACAAAGATCTTTACAGATTGCATGGCCGGATGCAGATTTTCATGGAGTTGCAGTTGCACGTAACATACAGAAAGGCGAAAGAGGTAGAGCTACATTATGGTCACATCCAAAGGCTTTTACGCAGAATGTTGATGCAGAATTTTACCCTCCCTTTCCATCTGCACTAAACTACGACGCTAAGGCTTGGGAATTCATGCAGAAGCATGCCAGCCCTGGAGCCTGGTTCTGGAACGTAGGTGGTGACCCAAAGCCAGAAGACTCGATGACCAAAGTAAACACTAATTCTTACAGAGAATGGGGTCAAGTTTTAACCGAAGACGTGTAAACAAAAGAGGATTAATCTATAATACTACAAAGAAATAATATGGCAAACACAGATAATAAATGTTCGGATCTTGACGTGGCAGATTTCCACTCAAATGCAGATGACACCTTTGGCTTAATCTTTAACAAGCAGAAAGAATTACAAGAGCGTCTTGGCTTTAATTTTGAAGGCTGGACAATCAAAGAAATCGCTGACTTTTGGATGGTTAACAAACATGCATTAAGTGACGAACTCAACGAGATGTTTGATGCCCTAGGCGGTATCAACGACGGTATTGGTAACGCAGGCTGGAAGTATTGGAAGCAAGACAATGCAAAAGCTGCTAACATGAAAATTGAAGATCTATCCGAAGCAGACAAATTAGAACTCTTTTATGAATGGATTGACGGATTACATTTTTACATGAACTTTGCAATAGCAATTGGTATGACTAGTAAAGATGTTGTTAATCTATACATGGCGAAGAACGCAGAGAATCACGACAGACAAGAAAGAGGCTACTAATTTAAAACAGGATAGAGTACATGCTATTAGACATTGAGCAGAAAGAAAATGAAGTAATCGTCAGCTACTACGATAAGAAAGGCGAAGTTTCATTTAAACGCTATCGCGTAGATAACTTTGAGAATTGGACAGTAGCTGAAGATAACGACAGATACAGAGACCAAAACTTTAAAAACTGGGACGGCAGAGCAATCAAACGCAAACGCTCAAGAACTTACAACAAATTCAGTCTACTCTATTTTATGGACTCTCTGCCTGAAGCAGATAGAGAAGAGATCTTTGCATTCAACATGCCAAGAACATACTATGTCGATATTGAGACTGAGATTGTAGATGGCTTTCCAAGACCAGAAGAGGCTAAGAGTCGTATCTTAACTTTTTCGATCATTACACCAGAACGTAAAGCAATTGTACTTGGTCTAGATGACTTGAATGCAGAACAGATCAAGAAGATTGAAGATGACACTAACGCTCACTTCAAGAACTACGATCAAGACTGGACTTTTAGCTACTACAAGTTTAAGAATGAGTATGATATGCTCTATAACTTCTTGCACAAGTTCTTGCCTAAGTTTCCAATGATGACTGGCTGGAACTTTATCAACTATGACTGGCAATATATTGTTAATCGCTGTAAGAGGCTACAGATTGATCTAACTGAAGTTGCAATCACAGGAGCACTAGACAAAAAAGACTCAAGACCATTACACATGGGTATTCTTGACTATATGCAGCTCTATGATAAGTATGATCGTTCAGTTGCAGTAAAGGAATCTAATAAGCTTGATTTTGTCTCAGGTGCAGTTCTTAACGTAGCCAAAATTAAATATACAGGCTCACTGCAAGATCTTTACGAAAACAACTTTCAAAAGTATGTTTTCTACAACGTAGTTGACTCGATTCTGGTTTATTACATTGATTGCCAGTTAAAGTCAATGGAAGTCCTACTGACCTTATCAACTATTACTAAAATGCCACTCTATAAAGCAGCCAGCCCCGTTGCAGTAACAGAGTCTTTAATTGCAAGAAAGCTTGCAGAAGACAACGTTAAGATCGGCGTTGAGTATGACAAAGAGGACAGTAAGAAAGACGGTCAGTATGAAGGTGCTTTTGTAAAACAACCAATTGTTGGTTATTACTCAGGAGTAAGTGCATTTGACTTTGCATCACTGTACCCATCGGTGATGAGGCAGTTTAATATCTCGCCGGATGCTTTCATTGAAATTGTACCGGAAGCTGAAATTGCCGAGCGCAGAAAAGATAATAACGTAATCGTTTGCGAGAACGGAGTTGTCTATAAAAAGGAAGATTCAATCCTAAAAAAGATCCTCAGCGATCTATATGCACAAAGAAAGGAATACAAGAAGGCTTCATATGCTTATTATGAAAAAGCACATGAACTTCAAAAAAAATTTAGGCTCTAATTTAGAAAGAACCAGCAGCCTGTTTGATATATAAAAAACAAGCAGCGCTGCTAGTGTCTTACTAATAAAAAACGATTAATCGGAACAAGGTCTACCCTAATAAGCAGGCCTTTTTTAGACTAATCTGCAATTGTAAAAAAACTAGCAAATAATGTCACTATTTAAAGAAAGAATAGAATTTAAGCCTTTTGAGTACCCGGAGTATTATACCGAGGGTTGGCTGAAACAAGCTCAAGCGTTCTGGTTACACACTGAGATCTCAATGCAAGGAGATGTGAAAGACTGGAACGAAAGAATGGAAGACCACGAAAAGAACCTGGTAGGCAATATTTTGCTAGGTTTTGCACAAACTGAATGTGCAGTTTCAGATTACTGGACTGGTATGGTAACAAAGTGGTTTCCGAAGCATGAAATCAAGCAAATGGCAATGATGTTTGGCTCACAAGAGACTATTCATGCCACTGCATACTCATATCTAAATGAAACTCTAGGACTAGAGGACTTCACTGCATTCTTACACGAACCAGCAACAGCTGAAAAGTTTGAGCATTTAACCTCAACCGAAGCTGATTGGACTCATGACGATCTTGCCGAAAACTCAAATGCAAGAAGACAAGTTGCTAGATCTTTAGCAATCTTTAGTGCCTTTGCAGAAGGCGTTTCACTCTATTCTTCATTTGCGGTACTCTACTCGTTCCAAATGAGAAACTTATTAAAAGGTATTGGTCAGCAAATGAAATGGTCAGTACGTGATGAGTCTCTACACTCTAAAATGGGTTGTCAACTCTTCAGACACATGACTGATGAATACCCAGATCTAAAAGAACAGGTTAAAGACGATGTTGTTAGAGCTGCTCAACTAATGGTTGAAATGGAGCACAAATTCATCGATAAGATGTTTGAAATGGGTAATCTTGAAAACCTTAAGAAAGAAGATCTTAAGAACTTTATTACCAAAAGAGCCAATGAAAAAATTGCAGAACTTGGTTACACAGAAGGCCCCTTCATGGAATATGATGAAGAGAGCGCTAGTCAACTAGACTGGTTCTACCATCTAACCGGTGGCCACACACATACCGACTTCTTTGCAGTTCGACCAACTGACTATTCAAAAGCAGGCGAAGACGAAAACTGGGACGAAGATGACTTATTCGACTAATTAATTATACACGATGTTTAAAATGTTTAAAAAAGAAGATACAGACCGCACTGAAGTGGTTAATTACGCAGCAGACTTAGGCTGGGAAATCGGAGTAGATTTTCCAACATGGGCTAACACTGAAATCTACGTAAAAACAATCAGCAGAGGCTATCTGTTAGAAGGTGAAACACCGAAAGATGCTTACTGGAGAGTTGCAACTACAACTGCTAAAAGACTGCAAAAGCCAGAAATGGCAAGCAAGTTCTTTGACTACATCTGGAAAGGCTGGTTAAACCTAGCGTCTCCAGTACTTTCAAACACTGGAACTGAGCGTGGTCTACCAATCTCTTGTTTTGGGATTGATGTCGCAGACTCAATTGCAGATATTGGCGGTAAGAATCTAGAGATGATGCTCTTAGCAAAACATGGCGGTGGTGTTGGTATTGGTGTTAACCAGATCAGATCTGCTGGATCTACGATCCGCGGTAATGGAACTTCAGACGGTGTTGTACCTTTTATTAAGATCTATGACTCAACTATCCTAGCTACTAATCAAGGAAGTGTAAGACGTGGCGCAGCTTCGGTTAACATTGACATTGAGCATGGTGACTTTTGGGAATGGTTAGAAATACGTGAACCAAAAGGTGACGTTAATCGCCAGTCTTTAAATATCCACCAGTGTGTGATTGTACCAGACGGTTTTATGCAAAAGGTAGAAGCCGGTGATAAAGAAGCACGTAAAAGATGGGCTGCAGTGCTTAGAAAACGTAGAGCAACAGGTGAGCCTTATATCATGTTTAAAGGTAATGTGAACAGTGCAAATCCAGATGCTTACAAGAACAATGGTCTAAAGGTTTATATGACCAACATTTGTTCTGAGATTGCACTACATACAGATGAGAACCACTCTTTTGTATGTTGTTTAAGTTCATTGAACCTGGCAAAATATGACGAGTGGAAAGACACAGATCTAATCTACACTGCAACATGGTTCTTGGATGGAGTACTTGAAGAATTTATCCAGAAAGCAAAATACATGCGTGGTTTTGAGAATAGCGTGAGATCAGCAGAAAAAGGTAGAGCTTTAGGACTTGGAGTCTTGGGCTGGCACACTTACCTGCAAGAGCACAATATTCCATTCGAAGGCCTAACAGCTCAGTTTGAAACACGTAAGATCTTCTCTCAACTAAAGACTGAAAGTGAGAAGGCAAGCCGAGATCTAGCAAAAGAATACGGTGAACCTTTATGGTGTGTTGGCACTGGCATGCGCAATACGCACCTGAGAGCCGTTGCGCCAACCGTGAGCAACTCAAAACTTGCTGGTAACTATTCACCAGGTATTGAGCCTTGGGCTGCTAACGTGTTCACAGAACAAACAGCAAAGGGTACTTTTATTCGTAAGAACCCAACGTTAGAACAAGCTTTAGATCTAATCGGTAAGAATACAAAAGACACTTGGGATAAGATCCTAGAAGATGGTGGTAGTGTACAAGGTCTAGATTGGATGGATGATTATCACGTACATATCGGTGAGGCTCTAGATAAAGATTGGGGCACTCCGATCCATAAAGATAAATTGAAAGAAGCGCCAGAAGCAGCCGAAGATCAGTTTATTCCAATGAAAGATGTATACAAGACCTTTAAAGAAATTAACCAACTTGAGCTGGTAAAACAGGCTGGAGTGAGACAACAATATGTTGACCAAGCAGTCTCTTTGAACTTAGCGTTTCCAATTGAGGCAACACCTAAGTTTATCAACCAAGTGCACCTAGAAGCTTACAATCAAGGTATTAAGACGCTCTATTACATGAGAACAGAGTCAGTACTGAGAGGCGATATTGCAACAAGAGCAATGGATCCAGATTGTATCAGCTGTGATGGATAAGAAATCCGGTGGTATGAAACAGGACCACATTTAGGACCGTTATAGTTAACGGGTTGGGCAGAGAAAAGTTCGCTACTATCTCTGCCCTTTTTATTGAAACTGTTTGCTCTTTTCACATACAATAACTAAACATAAATTAAAAAATATGAAGTTAAAAATTGATCGTATTGACCAGCACGCGTTGACCAACTTTATCAATCGCGTTAAGCTAATTGACTCTTTCATCTACATGAAAATCACTAATGGTAGAATCGAGTCTTCTGTTTATTTACCGCAGAGAGATGCAGTAAAGAGCCATGTTGTAAACATGGACCAGATTTTCCAGACTAATGAGATTGTACCTAGTGACAAAGCCCTAAAGATTGCATTCTTCGATGGTGCTAAAGTTATTGAAGCAATCAAACACTTTGAACATGATGCTATTAAAGGTGAAATTGAATTCATCGAGAATGATGAAGAATACGTAGCATCTACGTTTAGAATCTACAACGATGAGTTAGAAGTTAAGCTATCTTGTTCAGAACCATCATTGGGCTTTAAAGATCTTACAAAAGAGCAACAAGAAGCTATCTTCTCAAGAGATAACAGTGCATTCAACTTTGAGATCGATACTCATATGATTAACAAAGTAAAGAACTTGTTTAATCTAGACACAGAAGAAACATTTAGTATTAAAGCTAACGGTAAAGGAGTTAATGTTGATGGTAAATCATTTAGCGTTGTGATTAATCCAGAAAGCAAAGGCTCTGGTAATGCTACAGTCTATAAGAAGTATTTGAACCTGTTAGACAGGGAAGAACAAAACGTGTTCGTATCGAGCTCTAAAGTTGTCTTCCAGTCTAAGGATTCAGAAACACTATTAACTGTATCAACTTGCCAAACAGCTTAATAAATGGATATAAAAGAGTTAGAAAATAAACCAATAGATCAATTGACTGATGCTGACGCTAAGCTGCTTGTAGATCACTACAAGCAGCTTTCAGCAAAGTATACAGCTTATGAGCAGGCGGTTAAGTTAACTCTTAACTCGATCTACGGAGCCTTTGGTAACAAATGGTTTCACTTCTTCAATATCGACATTGCAGAGTCAATTACAAAACAGGGCAAGAATGCTATTCTCTACTCAGAGTCAATCTTGAACAAATATGTTCAAGAATTTTGGCATAAAGACACTGCAATTCACGAGCAATTCGGTATTAAAGTAAAGGGTAAAATAGAGAAGCCAGCTGTAATCTACATCGATACTGACTCATGTTACGTTCAGTTTCAAGATGTTTATGAGTCTATCATCTGGGAAGATGAAAGTAAGAAGATGTCAATTGACGAGTTTATCTTAGCACTTTATGGCTTTAGACTTAATAATTATATTGTTAAGTGTATGGAGATGTACGCTGAGAAACGTAATACTGATAACTTCTTAATGTTTGAGCTTGAGACTATTGCATATAATGGTATCTGGATGAGCAAGAAGAAGTACATTCAGAATATTGCATGGGACGATAAACTAGAGAAGACCGATCGACATGCGCCTCTGAAAAAGATTAAGACGATTGGATATGATACTATTCAATCTTCAACACCAGCATTTGTAAGAGCAAAACTAGTTGAAGCACTTAAAATTATATTTAAGAGTGCTAAAACACCAAGTGCTGAAGAATTACAAGAACTTGTTCAATTCATGAAGCAGGTCAGAAAAGAGTTCCAGCTTGCAGATATTGACGAGATCTCATTTAACAGAAGGACAAACAATATTGAGAAATATATTGTTGACGACCAGATTGAATTTCAAGTTGGTCTAAAATGTCCGGCCAATGTTAAAGCAGCAGGTTACTACAACTACCTGCTTAATATGAACTCTAAATTTAAAACAAAGTATAAAGTAATTGGTAACGGTGAGAAGCTAAAGATCTACAACTGTAAGAGTCCAATCAGTGAAGTTTATGCCTATCTACCAGGTGAACATCCTTATGAGTTTGCACCAGAGATAGACTACGACACTCAGTTTGAAAAGGCAATGATTGACCCGTTAAACAGAGTACTTACAGCAATCGGTCTACAGACACTTGACACTAATCTACTTTATGCATCAGCACTATTTTAATTATGGACAATTTTTACGAAGTAATCAGACAAATGGCAAAAGACACTCCTAATGATTCAGAATTAGGCGGTAAAATAAGACACTTGTTTTGCCAGATTGACAAAGAGAACGCTAAAAAGCTAAATGCTCAAAAAGCAGCATCTAATCAGATCGATCTTGAGGACATGATAAACGAAGTCAACAATGGAGATTAGTATGAATAAAGAACAACATGAGTTTGTTCTAAAATATCAAAAGATCTACGATCGACTTGCTCAGTTAGAGGGCAGAATGCAGGAACTGCAGGCAGAAAGCCAGGCCTTAATCGAAGAGCTTGAAACATTACGTGAAGAAGAACGTACAAAATTTAAAACAGAAGAATAATTATGGCAAAAACTAAGAATAAAGAGTTCAGCTTTGACGATATTAACGCTGAATTAGCAAACTTAAATCCATTAGGTTCAGTAATGGAACACTCTAGTTTTAGTGAAGTTACAGAGTGGATTGACACTGGTAACTACCACTTAAATGCATGTGTTAGTGGAACTCTATTTGGTGGTTGGCCAAACAACAGATCTTGCTCAATTGCAGGACCTTCTGGAACCGGTAAGACATATCTAATTCTAAACTCAATCCATCGTGCGATTGAAATGGGCTACAACATCATATTTTATGATTCAGAAGCCGCTGTTGATAGAGACCTTATGAAGAAATTCGGTATTGACACTACTAAAGTTAACTATCAGCCGGTAAACACAGTACAAGATTTTAGAACCTCTATTACTACGATCACATCTAGAATGCAAGAGGCCAAGCGTGCTGGTGCTGAACTACCTAAGATGATGTTTATCTTAGATTCAGCAGGTAACTTAGCTACGGCCAAAGAGATTGAAGATGCTAAGTCAGGCAGTGACAAGTCTGATATGACACGCTCTAAAGTGCTTAAGTCAATCTTTAGAATTATCATGACACCAATGGCCGACTTAAAGATTCCTTTTATCTTTACTAACCATACATACCAGACACAGAGCTTTATTTCACAGCAAGTTGCCGGTGGTGGTACAGGACCTGAATATGCAGCATCAATCGTACTCTTTTTAAACAAGGCACAGCTCAAAGAAGGTGGTGAAAAGGCCGGTATTATTGTAACTGCAAAACCAAACAAGAACAGATTTGCAAAACCAAATCCAATTAAGTTTCATCTACACTTTAGTGAAGGTATGAACAGATACGTAGGTCTAGAGAACTACATTGACTGGGAAGATATTGGTATTGCACGTGGCAGTATTGAAAAAGGCCAGAAAGTGCCAAAGGCAACGGCTCGTGGCTGGATCTGTAAGCACCTAGAAGAGGTTATACCTAACAACGAATTCTTTACCGATAAGGTCTTTACCCAAGAAGTTCTTGAGAAGATTGATAAGAAAATATACGACCTGTTCAACTACAATACAGACGTTCAGTTTGATGTAGACGATATTATGGAAAGTACGGTAGAAGATGAGGATTAATGAAGATAAGCTGCCGATTAAATATGTGATTGGTATTGAGAAAGATCTACCGGGCTGGCCAACAGGCATGGACATTGTCTATAATGAAATTACAATGTGTGTGCGTAACACAGACAGATATAAAGGTACTTTCACTCTACACGCTTTAAAAACATACCGTTTCCCAGAAGTAGAAGAAGAACATCTAGTGGCCTCATTAAACGAGGCTGTTACCGATGGTCTACTAGAACAAACTAACCAAGAAGATGGCAAAGAGGCTTATAAGATTCTAATGAATCCATTTGAGTAAACCTCATATAACAATAAAAATATATGCAATTCGGACAAGACTTTGAGAAGATATTCTTTAGACTATCTTTGGCCAAGCCAAAATATCTACAGGCTATTAAGACTGACTATTATCAGTCTGAAGAGATTGATATTTTAAGCTATCTTGCAAACAAGTTTTATGTTAAGTTCAATGAGACACCATCAAAGGACCAACTAAAACTACTTGCACAGAACAGCAAGCGAGCTAAAGAAAAAGTCACAGACAGCATCTTAGACCTGCTCTTTGACGTTGATCTAGATCAGTATGATGATGAGTGGCTAACAGATACTGCAGAGTCTTGGATTAAATGGAAAACATTTAACACATCACTTACTGATACAATTGAGTTTATTAAGACAACTCAAGTTACACCAGAGAATACTGAGAGTATTATTCAGAAAGTTAAAGGCTTAATCAACGAACGTAACAACATTACCTTTAACTCAGATCTGGGTCTAGACTTCTTTAACCCAGAAGATCACGATCAGAAAGAGACTGATAAAGTAAGCTCTGGTTACAACTTTGTTGATAGACTACTTGGTGGTGGTTATGACAAAGGCGGTAACTTAATCGTTTATGCTGGTGAACAAAACATTGGTAAATCAATTTATCTAGCTAACGACGCAGCAAGCTTTGTTAAGATGGGCACAAACACCGTTGTAATTACAGCGGAAATGGCAGCACATAAGTTTGTAAAACGTATTGGTTCAAACTTACTATCTATTAATATAAGTGAATATGCTGACAAGTCTAAGAACAGAGACTTAATGAAGCGTAAGCTTGAGACCGTGGGTGATGGCTTTACTCCTCCTGGTCAACTCTTTGTTAAACAAATGCCAACGTCACAAGCAACAGTACTTGATATTGAGGCTTATATTAGTCAGATTGAAGAAGAACGTCAGATTAAAATCGGTGCAGTTGTAATTGACTACATAAACATTTTGGCCAACTACCGTAACTTAAATACGGAGAATACATATATGAAGATTAAGCAGATTGCAGAGGACTTAAGAGCAATGGGTCAACGCAATGACTGGTTGATCGTAACAGCAACTCAGATTACACGAAGCGGTTATAACTCAAGCGACATTACAATGTCCGACATTGCAGAATCAGCTGGTCTATCACACACTGCCGATATTATGTACGGTATTATTCAAGATGATCTAATGCGAGCAAATGAAGAATACTGGCTTAAGATCTTAAAGATAAGAGACGGTGAAGGAAAGGGCACTAAATGTAAGTTGAACATCAACTGGAACTATATGCGCCTAATAGAAACAGAAGAATTAAGCACATCAAATTTACACGGAATATAATGAATAGAGATAAAATATTTGACAATAACTTTGATTCACCGGATTTTGAGATAAATTCAAACATGTCGTTTGAACTCGATTCTAGTTTCAAAGACACCCTAGATGAAGACATCAAGATTCATTATGACATGATTGCTAATAAGATCCATAAATTGATCGAGCTTTCACGTTTTAAGCAGTTTAATGATGTTGATGACCTAGGTAGATGTAAGAAGCTGAAGAAGTCAGACATCAACGATGTATATGGTTACATTGTTGATGAGATGAAAGCTAAATTTAGCAGAATAGACATTTTTAGCGAAATGTGTGTGTACTTCGATATTAAACCTGATAAGTTTTATAGTTCATTGAGTAACGTCTACAAAGAAGACTTAATTCAAGAACTAGATTTAAGAACTGGTGTTTTAGAGAGAAAAAACATTAACAAGTTATTTTAAATGATTGAGCCTAAAGTAATTGAAGCAGGAGCGAAAAGGGTTTGGGTATTAGGCGATCTTCATTTTGGCGTTAGAGCCAATTCACAAGAGTGGTTAGCTATCCAAAAGCAGTTTTTCGAAGAATTGTTTATCCCAACATTAAAGAAGCATGTAAAGCCAGGTGATGTTTTAGTCCAGGTTGGTGATACATTTGACAACAGACAGAGTATTAATATCAAAGTATTAAACTATGCTGTTGATCTATTTGAGAGACTTGGTGAAATTCTGCCAGTCTACGTTATTGTCGGAAATCATGATATTTGGGCAAAGAAAACAAATGAAGTATCATCAATCGATACTTTAAAATGGATTCCAAACGTACAGATCTATAAGGACCCTGAACTTTTAAAATGGTCCGGTAGAAATATACTACTGATGCCATGGCGTAGAGATACTACGCATGAGACTGAGACACTGGCAGAATACCCACAGTCAGATGTTGTATTCTGTCATTCAGAAGTTAAAGGCATCTACCTAAACTCTAAAGTACGTAATGAGCATGGTACCGAGACCAATGTTTACAGTAAGTATACTAGAGTCTACAGTGGCCACATACACTACAGACAAGAGAAGGATAAACTCTTGATGGTTGGTGTGCCTTACCAGCTAACAAGATCAGACGCTAACAATCCGAAAGGCTTCGACCTGGTTGATTTAGAAGACATGTCAGAGACCTTCTTTGAAAACCATATATCACCACGTTTTGTTAAATACAACATCACACAACTCTTCGATATAACTCTAGGAAGCTTTAAGAAGCAGATTAACAATAACTTTGTAGATCTGTTTGTACCAAGCCAAATTGCAAGCACAAGTGCTCTAAGCCATCTGGTTAATAAGATCCAACATGTTAGTCGTAGATTAGAACCCAACATCTACCAAGAAGAGAACTGGATCGACAAGGATTTTCATGACATCGACAAGATTGAAGAAATGTACAAGGATTATAACATCATGAATCTATGTAACATGTACGTTGAAGGTATTCAAGAAGACGATGAGTTGAAACAAAAGCTAAAAGATAAGCTAAAACAACTGTACACGCAAGCTGCGTACAATTACGAGACTGACGAATGAGAATAGATTACATTGAGTTTAAAAACTTTGCGAGTTACGGTAATCAAAAACAGAGGCTAGAATTCAAAAAAGATGGCTCAGAGTTATTTTTAACTCTAGGTAAGAATGGTGATGGTAAAACAACTATCGCTAACGCCATTATTTTTGCACTCTACGGTAAGGTTGAAGGTGTAAAGTTAAGTGATCTGCCAAACAGAATCAACAAAGAACTTTGGGTTAAGGTTGGTATTCAGTGTGGCACGATCAATGTTGAGATTGAGCGCGGTCTTGCACCTACTAAGTTTAACGTACTAATCAACGGCGTTGAGTTTGACAAAGCAGGCAAGCGCAGCGTCCAAGAGTACTTGGAAGAAGAGGTCTATGGTATACCGTATCACGTCTTCAAGAATATTATCATTCTTTCAATCAATGACTTTAAGTCTTTCTTGACAATGAATGGCGCCGACAAACGCCAGATTATTGACAGGATGTTTGGCTTTTCAATCTTAAACGATATGCAGCGCGCAATCAAAGAAGAGCGCAAGTCGGTTAAGATGGACATTGACAACTATGAATCTGAGTTAAATCAGACCATGGAGTCAATCAAGTCAGTACGCCATAAGCTCAATACGCTGCTTGAAGAATCAAGTGAGAAGAATGCTAGTAAGATTAAAGAGCTAAAAGAGAGTCTGGTTGCCTTGAACGAAGAGGCTAAAACAATGAAGGTCGATGCAGATCAGATCAGCGAGAACATTACAACCAAGAAGGACGAATATGAAAGCCAAAGAACAGATGCCAGCTCTTTAAAGCATGAGCTTGACTATCTTAAGAAGAAGCTAGAGTTATATGAAGATGGGCACTGTCCAACTTGTGAAACTAAGCTAGACTCAGAGTGGCATATGGAGAAGAAAGATGAGTATGCTACTAAGATTGAAGAGGACACTAAGAAGATCAAGTCAATTAAACTTGAGATGGATGCAATCACTGCGAACGCAACAGAGCTAAAAGAGTCTAAGAAGAGCATCGATACAAAGATCAACGACATTAAGTATAACATGAAGTCAATGAAGGCAGAACTTGTCAAGATTAAAGAGACTTCAAGTGGTGATGAGTTTGACCATCTTAAGAGCTTGATTGAACAGTTTGAAGAATCTGAAATTGAGAAATCAAACAAGCGCGATCAGCTAAGCGGCGACTATAACTTTATGAGCATTGTTGAGCAAGTCTTAGGTGAAGATGGTGTTAAGAATCTAGCGGTAAAGACAATCTTACCAGGCTTAAATGCGAACATTGCAGCGATGGCTCAAACAATGCACTTACCTTTCCATATTCGATTTGATGAGAAGTTTAACTGTATTATCAATCACCTTGGTGAAGATATTAACCCGTTAACCTTATCAACGGGTGAGCGTAAGAAAGCAGACTTTATTATTATCATAGCTATTATTAAGATCTTGAAGCTAAGGTTCCCACAACTGAACTTACTCTTCTTAGATGAGTTATTGAGTTCAGTTGACCACGACGGCGTCTACAATATTCTAAAGATCTTAAACCAGGTTATTAAAGAGAACAAGATTAATACCTTTGTGATTAACCATACGGTTCTGCCACATGAGATCTTTGATAAGAAGATTCAGATCTACAGAGAGAACGGCTTTTCTAAGTTCGAGATCGGCAGCATAGAATAACATAATAATTCAGTAGGATATATACTAAAAAACAAACATATTCTACAATGCACTTTTTAGATTTTAATAGCTTTCTTAACGAAGCGCAAGTAATGAAAACTACGGGCATGTTTGACGCTAAGTTAGACAAGGCTGCAGATGTTATCATGGCATACTTGAACAAGAAGACTGGCGATGACTACAAGAAATTCCCATACATTTTAGTACACAGAATTGATGGTGCTGAAGATCCAGGTATCATGCTCTACTCTAATAAGTCTGACAAGGCTGTTAGAATCGGTGGTCAAAGTAAAGGACCTGGTATTGTAGGTTCTCTTGCTTTTTACTCAAAGCACTATACTGAAGTTGCTGACTTCATGGTTACTTCAGATCAGTTTCCAATCGTTAAATTAATTGATGAGTTTGTTAGACTGATGGATGCTAAATACGTTAAGCAGATTGCAGAATCATATGATGCTCTTAACGAAGCTGCTTCAGACTATGCATTTAGCCAGGCTGAAATCAATGAGATTAATAAGCTTCTAGACAAGAAGATGCCGGTAACTAAGATTGCTAAGAAGATGGATATTCCATATAGATCAGTCTTAAAGGTAAAGCGTAATATTTCTTCTGGTGAAGTTAAATCTAACATGGAAGTTAAAAACGAACAGACTCTTGATGATAAAGTGAAGTTCTTAGAGGAAACCATTGAAGACATCTATCAAATCTCAAGAAAAGTTGCAGCAGGTGCATTCAACTCACTCTTTATTTCAGGCCGAGCAGGTACTGGTAAAACATACAACGTTGAAAAAGCAATGCAAGATGAAGGTCTTGAAGAAGGTGAAGACTGGATATTGGTTTCAGGTGCAGCATCACCAATTATGATGTTCAAGAAGTTCTATCAATTTAGAAATAAGACTCTAGTCTTTGATGATTGTGACTCGGTATTTAGAGATGAGAATGGCCGTAACATGCTTAAAGCAGCTCTTGATACTAAAGCTGTTAGAAAGATTAGCTGGATGAAGAAGTCTTCAATTGTATTTGACCCAAAAGATTTTGAAAATAACCCAGAAGCAGAATTTAACGCGCTAGAAGCAGGTCTTGTACCAAACAAATTTGAATTTGCAGGTCGTGTAATTTTTATCTCTAACTTAGAGAAAGAGAAAGCAGATCCAGATGGCGCAATTCGTTCTAGATCGATCCTAATTGATGTGGCACCAGATGATGCTACATTAATGGAGCGTATGAAGAAGTTACTTCCTTATCTAGAACCAACTGATATGCCAGTGAACGAGAAAGAGGAGATCTATGAGTTCATGAAGAATGCAGGTGATGTTTCAATGAGAACATTCGTAAAAGCTGCAGGCTTTAAAAGAGCAGGTCTTTCTGACTGGCAAAGAATGGCACAGAGATACTTATAATAAATGGCAAGTTACAATCTAAAATACAACAAGGATGACTCAGTTGTCCGACATATTATCATTGGTCTACTTGCAGATCTTAACAATAAGTTAAGCATCTCAAGGCAGCTGACTAATGAGAACAGAGTTGTAGTAGATGTGCCTTTCTATTATGCTGTTTCTGGTGATGAAAACTTCATGCGCGATAACTTTCTTTTCAGTACTTTGAATGGTGAGAATTGTGACGTAGATCCAACAAAAGCAGATGGCAACTATGACCGCGTACCAAGAGGTATTGTTAATCTAACGTCATTTGCAGTAGATCCTTCAAAGCTAGTTAACAAACGTAATCTAGGCAATTACAATAGACTTAATCCAGAAGATGGTACATTAGAGTCTTATGTTGCTGAATTTGAAATGATCCCGGTTGTATTAGGTGTTGATGTTGAAATTTTAGTTTCAAGCCAGCTAGACCTTTTTAAAGTAACTGAGGCTATCATCAAGAAGATGTATAAAGCCAATTCGTACCACGTTGATGCAGGCCATCTAGAGGACGGTACTTACAGAATTAGTTCTGAGTATGCAATGCCAGATGACTATACAATGGAGAGGCCGATTGAGTACGGCTTTGATGATAAAGGTAATCATAAGGTTACTTTTAGTCTAGAGATAAATTCATTCATGCCTTCATTCGACTTTGAAGAAGATGCTTATCAAACACTGACATTCACAACAACTGACGGTGGTAACTACATTGGTAATATAGAAGATCCAAATGGAGTATTAACATGTGGAACCACTTCTGTATATTACAGTGAAGACTATTTAAAATTATGGCAATGTGGAGGCTCTGGATCTCCAGAATCTGGTGTAGGTTCTGGATCTCCAGAATCTGGATGGACACTTACACATGAGGGTCAAGACGCTATTGACGAGGCTACTGTTACAGTTTTAACTGAAACACCAACAGACACGATAGAATATGAACGTAGAATATCTAAGCGTAGAAAAGCATCCAACAGAATGTTCACTATTGGTAATTCAAGCCTAAACACAATCAACGATAATGAAGACGGTAAATCTGCATTGGGTGATGATTATAGTGTCACTGGTAGAGACCTTCCATTTAACGAGTAAATTAGACAGATATATAATTAAACAAAAAATCAAAATACGAAATGACTAAATTAAGAAAAGGCATCATTTCGCCAACAGAAAAACAAGGCGTAGGTTACATCTTTGAGACTGCCGGCAAACTATTTAAAGTTACTGGTAATATCATTAAAGAAGCAACTGGAGCATCTGAAGAGTTTAACGCTCTATCAAAGGCTCTTGAGGCTTTCAAGGTAGATGAATCTGGCATTCAGTTTAACTATGACTTAAACAAAAAGTCACAGATCACTGATCTGAACGAGGCGAAATCTAAAAACTACGACGAATTAGTTGGTCTACAAGATAAAGCTGAATTCCTTAAGACTGAGTTAAAAGAATCTAAGTTAGCCGGTAAGAAAGCAGCTACTACTGAATTAGAAAAAGAATTAGCAGAAGTTAATGAAACTATCTTAACGTTAACCAACAGTGGTATTCAAGTAACCTTTAAATACGATGCTAACGAGAATAAGACTTTTATTGGCAACCGTGAGGTTATCACAGAAGGTGTTACAGAACAAGCTTTTGCATCAGCATTAATTAGATATGAAGATAAAGGTCTTCTGAATCTATTTGAAACGGCTGCTAAAAACTTCGGTATGTACAACATCCTAGAATTCGTAACTGAGTCTCAACTTGGAGATGTAAAAGTTTCTACAATCCGTACTGAGAATAGAGTATATGCTTGGAGAATTAACGAGGCAACTAGAATCGGTAAGTTTATTCAAATGGAGCCACAAGAATTAATCAACTACGTTGCTGAAGAAACAGGAGCAGATATTACAGCTTCAGTTCAAGATCTATTAGATGGTATTAAAGAACAAGTTGAAGATAGAGAGAATGCAGTTGCTTTAAGAAGAGAGATGATCTCATTCTTACAGGATCAAAAAGGTAGACTTGCAGAAGCAGATAGAAATATACCAGCTATTAAAGAAGCAGATCATTTCTTAAGCTCTGAGATTAAAAGAATCGGTGAAGAGATTGAATCTTTAGAGGAAGCAAAATTAGGCAGAGATGACGGCTATCTAGAAGCTACTCTTAAAGTTGATTTTGACGGTCTAACCAAAGGTACTACGGTATTGATAGATGCAATGGAATATTCTTCAGCTGGAAAAACAGATCTTCTGACTGTTTTTAAAGACGATAAACCATTAAGAATTGAGAAGAGAGCAATTGAACTTCCTAGTTCAGAATTGACATAAATCCATTAGACTTTTAATAGTCAAGAAGCCCGTTTGGAAACAAATGGGCTTTTTTGTTTATAATATACATAAAAATAAAAAGAATGATCCAGGTGGCCAAGAAAAAGAACTATCTCAACAATAAAGACCTTTACAACGAAATTGTAAAGTCAAAGGAAGAAGGTAAACTGACAAGAGACGCTGAGAAGATGTTAGTGCTTCTTGCAGAACGTGCAATTAGAAAATTAACATATGTAAACGAAGATGATCGAAATGACTGTCTACAGTTTGCCATGTTAGACCTACTAAAGTACTGGCAGAACTTTAACCCGAAATACAAGAACGCATTTGCATACTATACTGAGATAGCAAAAAGAGGCTACGCAAAAGGCTGGAATAAAATTCACCCAACAAAGTATAAGAACACACTGTCAATTGACCGTATTAGTGGAAACGGCTCAGATCACGACGGTGGCATGTTTAACATCTAATGTCGATAAAGAACTTAAAGCCAAGTAATAATTCAGGCCACATTCAAGGTTATTTTAAACCTACTAATCCAGACAAATATATTGGCCCCACTCCCATCATCTACAGAAGTTCATGGGAGCGCAAGTTCATGATTATGTGTGACACTAGAGACCATGTCCTAAAATGGTCTAGCGAACCTGTTACAATTAAATATTGGTCATCTATAGATAATAAAGAACATAAATATTATCCAGACTTCTACATGAAGACCAAAACAGAAGAAGGTGAAAAAGAGTTTTTAGTTGAGGTGAAACCAGAAGCTCAGATCAAAAAGCCAAAGCCACCAACCAAGAATTCAAAGAAGGCTCTTAACTCATATAAGTTTTTGGCAGAGCAATACATAAAAAATAGAGACAAATACGCATATGCTAAACAGTGGGCTGAAGCTCGCGGCTGGCGTTTCATTGTACTTACTGAAAAGACTCTAGGTTAATATGGGCCAGATTAAAAAAGATATAAGGGAATTAAGTAGAGAAGCTGGTGGTAAAAACGCAGCCAAAAAGGCTGCTGAGTCTTGGTTTTTAGAGAGTAGTAAAAATATCCGCGAAGGTGCGGTTATGAAAACAGGTGCTAGATTTAGAACCGGTATGATTCATGTTTTTAGATATGACAACCCTAAACATGCAGAAACTTTAGAGTGGTGGGATCGTAATCCAGTAGTACTGGCTCTAGATCCAGCTGAAGGTAATGACTTTGGTATAAACCTTAATTTGCTACCCGTAAACTTTAAAGAGGATATGCTTGATATGATTTATGAACGCATGTCAGGGCAAATTAAATCAAAGACCTTAGGTAAGAGTGGTAAGGCAACAGCACAGGGTCAGATCCCACTAACATATGTTGGTGCAAAATCATTTTTAGATCAATTTGGCCTAGGTTTTGCAGTAAGACAATATATTCCAAGCTTGAAATCTAATCAAGCAATTGTTAACTATGAAAACTGGGCTAGAATAGCGCTCTGTGACTTTATTGAACTAAACGGGGCTTCAGTAGGTAAAATTAGAGCACAGTTCAAAAACTACCTTAAGAAATGAGATATATAAAATTGAAAATACTATCATAATATGGCAGGTTATACAAATAAAAGAAACGGACCTTTAAGTTACGGTAGCAAACCGTTTAACTTATCGAATACGTTGAAGTCGCTTTCATCATTCGGTATGCGTTATGATGACATGGTTCTACGCCAGTCTCAGGCAATAGGCCCAATGGAGGATATGTTTGGCTATGGTCAGATGAATCCAATGGGTATTGACAATGATGACATCTACGGTGCATTTGCTGCGCTGTCGATGACCGACATTAACCTTAAGAAGAACATTCCGTTCTTTGACCAAGAATATCAACAGAAGAGAGAAGAACTCAGAGCCTTTTCAATCAATGATGAGATTGAAGATATTCTAGACATTCTTTGCGATGAGACTGTAGTTTATGATGATAAAAACTTTTTCTGTCAACCAGAAATCTTAGGACTTGATGTCTCTGAAAAGGTTGAGAAAGACCTTAACAAATATTTTAGACAGATCTACCACTATTTTGGTTTTAACACAGACCAATCAGCTTGGTACTACTTTAGAAAGTTCTTGATAGACGGTTACCTAGCTTTTGAGATTATTTACAATCCAGATCAAACTGAGATTATTGGTTTCAAAGAGATTGATCCGATTACACTTATTCCAGGCTACAACCATGATGATGGTAAAAAAGTTTGGGTACAATTTAAAGACGATCCAACAAAAGAACGTAAACTTTACGATTCGCAGGTTCTTTACATATCTTACTCTTCAATTACAACGGCAAGCCGCGTAAGTTATCTAGAACGACTAATCAGAGCATTTAACTTATTAAGAATTATGGAACATACTAGAGTTGTATGGGCCGTGACTAATGCTTCGTTTAGAATGAAGTTTATTATTCCAGTTGGAGGTAAGTCTAAGACTCGTGCTAAGCAATCCTTGGCACAACTGATGAACTCTTATAAGGAGAATGTTGATTTTGATTGGGAAAGTGCAACACTGCACACAGATGGCCAGCCAATGCTACAGTTCAACAAAGAATACTGGTTACCAAGTAAAGAGGGTGAAAGCCCAGAGATTGAAACTCTTGGCGGTGATGGACCAGATTTATCAGATACTGAAGCACTTAAGTACTTCTCTGATAAGTTAAAGCACGTATCTAAAATTCCTTACTCAAGATTCTTATATGAAGATGGCGGTGGAGATTTTAACCTTGCAGCAGACGGTATGATCCGTGATGAGATCAAGTTTAGCAAGTTTATCAAACGTTTAAGATCAACGTTCCAAGAGATCTTAGTTAAGCCACTCTATATTCAAATGTGTTTAAAGTACCCGGAGTTTAGTGAAGATCCACAGTTTAAAACTCAGGTTGCCTTAAGATTCAATGAAGAGAATATGTTTGCTGAATTAAAGCATATGGAAATCATGGAACGTAGACTAGAATTTATTGGTAGTATGCGAGATAGCTTAATGACAACAAACCAAGAAACAATGGAAGAAGAGTACTATTTTGACCAGGCATACCTTGTTAAGAAGTACTTAAAACTTACCGACGATGAGATTCAAGCCAACGAGTCTGCAAAGGCTAAAGCTAGTATGGAAGATGCTGGAGAAGGCGGTGGCGAAGATGAAACGGGCGGTATGGGATTTTAAAAGATATATAAACTATGAAAATTTATAGAACATTCGAATCATTCGTTAAAAAGGTAAACGAAGACGCACTGAAAGCAGGCGAAGAGTCAACTGTATATGTTGATGATTATACACTAGACTCAGGTGAGACTATTAAGTCTGCAGAGATACTTGGAGCTATCCAAGCTTATCAAACAGAGAAGGAATTCCAACAATACTTTTTTGATGAGTATGGTGAGGGTTCTTTTGCTAGTGGAGAGCTAGATAAGCTAACAAAATTCTTTAATGAGGTTAAAGCTGAAGAGAAAGAAGAAGACGCAGATGTCGACAAGGAAGAGAAAAAAGATGACGAAGGTGGCGACGAAGGTGGCGCTGATGACCTAGACCTTGACATATAATAAGATATTTACATAAGCAAAGCTGATATATATTAAAAATAGAAAAACACATAGAATGAAAAATAGCAAAGATTTATTGATTGTTGAGAGGTCCTCATCGGCACTTACGGTTGATAAGAATGAAAACAAAGACTATGTGCTTGAGGGTATTTTTGGTCAAATAGATCAAAAGAACAGAAACAACAGAATCTATACGGAAGATGAATATGTTCCACAGATTGAGGCTCTTCAAGCAAAAATTAAGTCTTCAAAGCTTTTGGGCGAGTTAGATCACCCAACACAATTCGATACTTCTTTAAAGAACGTGTCACACATAGTAGAAGAACTTTACTATGATAAAGATACAAAAGAAGTACGTGGTAAGATCAGACTTCTAGACACAGATGCTGGTCGTCAAGCCAAAGCACTAGTCGACGCTGGTGTACCACTTCAAATCTCGTCAAGAGCTGCAGGTGCTGTTGAATCTAACGGTAAAGTTAAGATCAAGCAGCTTTTTACTTATGACCTAGTAGCAGATCCCGGTTTCGAGAACGCTGAGCTAAAAAGAGTAAATGAGTCTTACGGCTTTAGCAACGACGAAGGACTATACATCTACGAGATGGGAGAAGTGGCTAACATTATAGAAAACACAGACACACAAATAAAAGAAAATCAAAACATGGCAGAATTCGTAAAGGCTGAAGACTTTAACAAGTACTCACATTATCTTGCTAAAGAGATTAAGGCAATTAAGGAGGCTATCGACGCAAAGTCTGATGAAGAAGCAGCTGGCGTTGATGAGAAAATTACTAAAGTGATTGGTCACAGCGACCATATCGCAGAAAGCGTTAACAAACTTGAAAAGTACGTTAGCTATGTGACTGAAAGGCTAGATGAGTCTATTCAGTACACCGAGCATGTTGCAGAAAAAACAGATCAAGGTATTCAATACTCTGAAGCTCTAGCTGAAAAGTTAGACCAGTCTATTCAATACTCTGAACATGTTGCAGAAAAACTAGACGAAGGTATTCAGTATACTGAGCACGTTGCAGAAGGAGTTGCTAAGTTGAAAGACTTTGCTAACTATCTAGCTGAAGCTCACAATGAAAGCACTGTCTCAGGTGAGAACATCATTGAGTACGTTAACTATCTAAAAGAAAACATGCAGTCAATCTCAGAATATGCTGAGTACATTGCTGAATCTATCAACGAAAACTTAGTAGTTGAAGAAGAAGGTGACGTTGAAGGTGAAGAAGCTGGCGTTGAAGGTGAAGAAGTTGTTAAGAAAGACGAAGCTGAACTTGAAGAAGTTGGAGACAACTCTGAAGAAGGTGACGTAAGTGCTGACGGCGAAGAAGCTGGACAAGAAGCAGAAGAAGGTGCTGAAGGTGCTGCTGATGGAGTTGATGCTCCAGAAGAAGTACATTCTGAAGAAGACAAAGGTACTCAAGAAGAGGCTGATGATGAAATGCCAGAAGACGAAGGCGAAGATGGAGCTTCAGATCCATTAGAAGCTTACAAGAAAGAAGTTTCTTCTAAGTTAGACGCACTAGTTGAAAGCGCAACTAAAGCTGAGAATGAGAATCCATCATTCTTTAGAATTGTATCTTCAACAACTCAGTCTAAATACAACGAGCTTAACGAAGCTGCAAAAACTGAAGTTAGACAAATTGTTTCTAAGAGAGGTTTCATGACAGAATCTGAGATTGTTTCTCTAATCGAAAAATCAAATATGATTGTTGAGTCTAGACAGGCACAGCCATTCGTACTAGAGGCAATGCCAGCAGAATACGCTGATGTATGGTCAAACCTTTCAGAAGCTAAGCATAATCAAATTTTAGCTCAATCTAAGTATCATAAACTAGAAACAGAATACCAAGTAAGAAACTTCTGGCAAACTAGAGATCTAAGAGAATCTGCCTCAGTAATGGAGAAGATCGAAATGATTAAAGAGTCGAAAGAAGTTGAAGAGAACAAAGGCCTTGGATACGATGTAACTGGTTACGCTGAGCAATTCAAGAAGAGATTTAACAAATAATCTATCTGTTCATTCTATAAATTTAAGGGGAGAGTGTTAATTCACTCTCCTTTTTAACTCTTGCAAAAAAGCAAAAATTAAGAAGATATATAAACTGATCGACGAATAGGGCGAAAGAAGCAGAAAGCCCATCGAATGTCGAATAAACAAATAAAAAAAGATCATTCAAAAATGGCAAATTTAATTAACGAAGCTGAGATCAGAAACACTTGGGCTCCTATCATTGAGGAAGCTACAGGTATTACTGAATCTAACAAGCTTGCATGGATGTCTGAGTACTGCCACAATCACAAGCTGTACGAAGACGCAAACATTATGGCACTTAACCCAGGTATGAACTTAGCTGGTATGGGCGCAGTATCTTTCCCAGCTAACGGTAGCACAGCTAACGTAGGTGGTTCAGGTGCAAACGGCTCAGGTGACAAAGCTCCAACATTGCTTCCTTTAGCAATGCAGGTTGCTGCTCAAACTATCGGTCTAGACTTAGTACCAGTAGTACCAATGGCAGGTCCAATGGGATTACTTTCTTACTTAGACTACACTTACGAAGGTGGTGTTGCTAACGCTATCGCTAACGGTGCTGACGGTACTGTAGCTCCAACTTACGTAAAAGCTTCAGGTGCTGGAACTGCAGACATCACTGCTACTTCTACAAATGGTGCCTACGAATTCGTAGGAACTTCAAGAATTGACGGTAAGTCAATCTTTAAAGTAGGTACTATCGTAGATGCAACTGTAGCTGCTGATTTAGAAGCTGCTGGTGCTGATGGTGATTCTGTTGAACTAGTAAAAGCTATGGAAGATCACATCCCAGGATTTACTGGTGATGCTGATTCAGACGGTAACGCTCTTCCTTTCTCAAGAGAAAAAGGTGAGTCAACTAGAGACAAGCTAATGGGCTTAAGCCTATTCAGCAAGTCAGTTGCTGCTGAAACTTTCCAAGTTGCTGCTGGTGTAACTAGAGAGCAAGTACAAGACCTAAAACAATTCGGTGTTGATGCTGTTGCTCAAGTAGAAGCAGTATTAACTAACGAATTGACTCAGTCTATCAACGACTACATCTTGAAGTCAATGAGAAATCTTGCAGCTACTAACATAACTGAAAACCCATTCTCAGCTGCTATCGACCTATCTCCAACTACCAACTATGGTGGTGAGACAAGAGGTGAAGCACACAGAAGAATTTTAACTAACGTTCTTGCTGCTGCTAACTTTATCGCTAACAAAGGTAGAAGAGGTGCTGGTAACTTCGCAGTAGTTGATGCTAAAATCGCTTCAGCTCTACAAGGTATCGCAGGTTTCGTACCTAACCCAATGGCTAACACGTTCAACCAAGTTGCAGGTGCAATCTACCCAGTAGGTTCTGTAGCAGGTATCAACGTTTACACTGACCCTAGACTTCCTTTCAACGGAGGTTACCTAGGTGATTCTGCTGGTACACACAGAATCCTAGTAGGTAGAAAAGGTGACGGTAACTCAGCTGGTCTAGTATTCATGCCTTACCTAATGGCTGAATCAGTACAAACAATTGCTGAAGGAACTATGGCTCCTAAAGTAGCTGTTAAGTCTAGATTCGCATTGGTTGAAGCTGGATTCCACCCAGAAACTCAATACGTTGAGTTCAAAGTTGAAAACGTTGAACTATAATCTTTAACTAGATAACACGTTTATATAAGAGAGGCTCTCATTTGAGGGCCTCTTTTTTGTTTATAGAAGTCTGATATATAGTCTATAGCTACTTAAAAAATACAAGTTATGATGAAATTTAAAACTAGAATAAAAATGTTTGAAGACTTTGAGGCTACTAAAGTGGATCAAAGTGTTTCTACTAATGCTACAGTAAAAAAAGAAACTACTGAAGTTACAGTAGATGCTAAACCAAGTAATTCAGATACTTCAAGATCTGAAATTATTCAAGATGTAGACAATATCATTGATAATCTAGCAAAGCTTTCAGATAGAATGGAAGAAGAGATCATGATAGAAGTTGACTCCATTATTGAAGAGGCTCTTCTACAACCTATTTACGAGAATAAGTTTTTTGAAGAGATGATGAAGACTTTTAAGTCTATGAAAAGCTTTGCAAAGCTAACTGTAGCTTGGCCAAAAATATATAAGTCTCAATTGAAACAGGAACTTGCTAATCTTGAAGCAGAAACTCAATTTGGGGCACAAAAAAATGAGAAGATTGACCAGCTACTTAAAAAAGTTGAAGCTAAGTTTGACGCTAAGAAGGCTAAAGTCAAAGATTTAGATATTCCTGGTGAAAAGAAAAGAGAGCAAAGAGCTCAAATTGATGCAGCTTTCTCAGAACAGAAGGACGCTATTAAAGCAAAAATATCTAAGAAGTTAGATGCTCAACTTGAACAGGTTAAAGCAAAGGGTGCTAAAAAATTACAAGACATTCAAGCAAAACTTAGTGATTTTGAAAACTCTAATAAAATTGAAGCAGAACTAGTCAATAAAAGATGGACTACAAACAAAGGCGATATAAAAGCCGATTTGGATCAAAAACATATCATGGACAAAACTGAAGTTCAGCTTAAGTATGATGATTCAGATAATCCTGACTATGCTAAAAAATTAAAAGAAAGAGCTGCTAAAGAAGCTGCAGAAGAGAATAAGAAGGCTCAAGAGAAGAACGCAGAAAGAGAAGCAGAATTTAAAGAATTAGAGGCGGAATCAGCAAAAAGAGCGGAGGCTGGTTCAGAAAAAGAGAAGGAAGCTAATGCAAAGCTAAAAGCACTCTATTCTACGTCTAACGTTCTTATCAACGCACTTAAAGGTGCTGATGCTGAAGATCCATCTGATGATCAAGTAGAGGCTATTAAGAAAGCAAAGAAAGACTATAATGCCGCTAAAGGTGCAATCTCAGCCAATACATTCATTGACGGTGGTGTTGCTAAAGAAGAAACAGAAGCACAAGGTATTTTAGACGATATTACTGGTAGTATTGAAAGTGCTCTAGACGAATATAGTGATAAAATGGCACTTGCAGATTCTAAGAAGACTAAATCTGAAGAAGCTATTGAAGCTGCAGAAACTGCAGTGGATGATGCTAAAAATGAACTAGACCTAGTTAAGGATAACGGTAGTGAAGAAGACATTAAAGCAGCTCAAGAAAAACTATGGACTGCACAAATAGCAGAACAAAAAGCTAGAAAAGCTCAAGCTGAAGCTGGTGGTGAAGATGTCTCTAAATTCGATGCTAAAATCAAAGAATTAGAAGATAATATTAAAGGTGGTTCGGGTGAATCAAAAGACGATGAATCAAAAGAACCTACCCAAGAAGAACTTGACGCAGCAGACAAAGGTGTTTCAGATGCTAAAGCATCATATGATGAAGTTAAAGATGGTGATGATGAAAAAGCTAAGCTTCAGGCCGAAATTAAAGTTAAACAGGCTCAACAGAAGAGAGCAAAACTTAAAGACAATGATGAACTTTACCAAGGCTTAGTGGATGATATTGGTGAGCTGATGAAGAAGATACAAGCTCTAGGTGAATCTTTAGATATTAAAGAAAAACCTGCATTCAAATCAGCATCCATTACCGATAAATTCAGAGTTTTAATGTAATCAAAGACGACGCTTAGCATTCTTCTTTGCAAGATCTAGGAACTCCTGTCTCTCATTGAGCAGGAGTTCTTTACATTTACGGCGAAACTCAATTGAACTCTTAAGAATCCTGCTGTCGACCATTGGAGCCTTTAAGACATCATGGTATTCTGGGTGGACAAAGTTCTCAAGATCAAAATTCATAAACTTAGACTTGATTGGTTTGCCGCTGATGGCACATAACCAATTAACTGTGTTGACACTCTCTTTAAACGTGTTAATGTCCACAGGGCGCTCAGATTGCCAATCAAAGTATGTTTTGTATGCAGTACTATCCTTTGTGCTGACTTTCTGCATTCTAAGGACGCAGTGAATAAACTGGTCATCACCAGACCACTTCTTGATATGACGGTTTTCAACCAAGAATCTACGGTGCTTTTTCTGAAGAGGCTTCAGTTTAATACCATATCGGTTGATTGGATAACTACCACCGGTTCTCTCAATTCTAATGTCAGCGTAAGATCTAGCCATATATACTATCTATCAGTGAAACTAAGAGGCCAGCTTTCATATAAGATACAAAAGTAACTTATATGCAGTCAATAAACCAGCTCTTCACAGAGAAGTATCGTCCAAAAGATTTAAGCGAGTTGATCTTACCAGATCGTGTAATGAATAAGTTTAAAGATGGCCTAGTTCAGAATATGCTGTTTGCAGGCAGTCCTGGAACTGGTAAAACATCAGCAGCTAAAGCAATCGTCAATCAATTTGAATTGCCTTATCTCTATATTAACGCATCAACAGATACTTCGGTTGACGTGATTAGAACTAGAATCACTGACTTCTGTTCAACGGTTTCAATTATGGACAAACCGGGCAGCTTTAAAGTTGTAATCCTAGATGAGGTTGACGGTGTATCGGATCAGTTCTTTAAAGCACTGCGTGCAACAATGGAGATATTTGCAAGTAACAGCCGCTTTATTGCAACATGTAACTACATCAATAAATTACCAGATCCAATCTTAAGCAGATTTGAAGTAATTAACTTTGACTTTGACAAGGAAGAAGAGGCTGAATTGACTAAGAAATATATCAAGCGTGTTTATAATATCTGTAACCAAGAAGAGATGACAATTGAAAAACCAGCATTAGTTGAGTTTGTACGTCGTAACTTCCCAGATCTAAGAAGCACCTTGAATAAGCTACAGGGCTATAAAACACAAGGTACAAACCATATTACTGAAGCAGAAGTTAAACGCTTCAACTCAGTCTATAAAGATGTTTTTGATCTAATCTTTAACGAGACAGATCCAGCTAAGAACTATCAGCTCTTGGTAAGCAATTACGCTTCAAAGACAGATGACATCTTACAGACACTAGGCGATGACTTTGTCGAATATATAAAACAAGAAAGATCTCAAAGCGTAAAACATATACCACAGATCATTATTACAGTGGCTAAGCACCAAGCACAAAGAGTCCATGTAATCGATCCTGTTGTAACCATGTTAAGCTGTGTATATGAGATCCAGACTATTGTAAGAGAATAACAAGATTTTTGTAAAATAATTTTTCAGTGTCAAATATTTTTATTATATTTGTACTGTACGTAAAAGATAACAATATGAAGGTGGGAAAACATACACTATTAATAGACGGCAACTACTTTGTCTTTAGCCGCCTTTTTGTTCTGCCTAAACCTAAGAGCGGTATGCTTCTAGGTGATGATAAACAAAAAGCACAGTTTATGCGTAAACTGTCAATTGACTTTGCATCTGAGATGCGCAAGCTTAAATGTTTTGTGGATGACGTTGTCATTGCAGTTGACTCTAAGTCTTGGCGTAAAGACCTATACCCAGAAGCAGAATACAAAGGTACTAGAAAACAAAAGAGTGATGTAGACTGGACTGCAGTTTACTCAATTTATGAAGAATTCCAAAAGATCATGCAAGAGCATGGTGTAACAGTACATCAGATCAGCGGTGCTGAAGCAGATGATGTTCTCTTTGGTTGGTCAACAATGCTGAACGATCGCGGCAAAAGCTGTATCGTTTGGACTGGTGACCGTGACTTAATCCAATTAGTTAATCATTCAACTGCAAACGACGCACATACAATCTGGTACTATAACACTAAGAGAACTCTGTATGCATATCCTGGTTTTGTTGAAGACATGGAAAAGTCTGCAGCACAGAAAATGGATAGAGACGACATGTTATTCAACATGGGCGGTCAGCATATGCTTAGAGACGACTATCAGACTAGAATCTTAGACTGGGTAAAAGAAAATAAAGTTACAATTGAAGAAGTTGACTGTGATCGTTTTATCTTTACTAAGATGCTTGTAGGTGACAAGTCGGATAACATCCAGTCAGTTGTGACTTGGCAGAAAGAGATGAAGAATGGTAAGTTGAGAACTTACTCAATTACTGATAAAATGGCTGATAAGATCTACGATCAGTTTACAAAAGAACATGCAGATTTTACAATTGACTATCTTTTTTCTACAGAGCACAAAGACGCATTATCCGATATTATCTACAGAGTTGTCGGCCACAGTAATACAAACTTGATTAAGGCTAGTCTGACTAAGAATATTGCGTTAATGCTACTACACACTAGAACTATCCCAGATGCAATTCAAAAAGCTATCTTTGCAGCTATTGAAACTGACTGGGAAGGTGCTTTAAATAACGTGGAAACACTGCTTGAGATGGATAAGATCTTAGCAGGTACCGATTGGCTAGAGAAGAAGCATAACGCTGGCCCAGATGCATTTGCAGGTATGGACATTCCAGAAGAAGAGCCGGTAAAGCCAATGAAACTGGTCGGTAAAAAGAGCACGGACAGAGAAACAAAAACAACACCTAAGACTAAAAACTTAAACAACTTATTCTAATGCATACTTTACAAGAAGAGATTACGATACAAGAGATTTTATCCGAAGCTAATGCTCATGGTTTAAGACTGGAAGTCAAAGAGAGTGCTGAAAAAATATGGAAAGAACGCCCATCCGACACAGAATTTACTTTACTGGATGCTTACCATTTAGCATTTTTAGACTGGATAAAATAATATGTTAGACGAAACTAAACTATTTGACTTCGTAAAGATCATGTTTACGAAGCGAGATCAATTTTATAAAATTAAGAACCACAACAAGAAGCGCCATCACTTTATGATTAATCGCTTCTTTGCTATTAAGTTCCCAAGTAACGCTAATCTCTTTAATCACAACGGGATCAACGGAGCTGCAGTTGTAGAATCATGGAGCATGGTCGCTATGCGATTTAAGTCTGTGCCCGGCTGGTGGTACACTAAAACTAAAAAGGCTAAGACCACAGCCAAGGATAAATATATTCCAAGCGAAGGTGCCGTTAGAATCTATATGGAGAAGAATGAAATTGGCAACAGAGAGTTTAAAGAACTTGAGCAGTTTGCCAAAGAAAGTCTATACGCCGACTTAAAAAAGATTGAAGAGCAGGTTGATGTTTACTCAAAATAAAGATACATTTTCAGAGATAATAGACATCACACTCTATAAGTATAACTCTATTGATCTAAAGATCTGGGGCATCCTCACGCGCCATTATAATTCTAGGAAACTAACAGACGATTCGGTCTTAATCTCATTTAGTGACCTTAACGTAATAATCAATAGCTATTTCCATAATGACCTAAACCGGATAGATTCTATCGGTGACTCTTTAATGCACAAAGAAGCCACTTCAATCTATTTTATCAAGAAGATCTTCGACAACATGGAAAACATACGCTGGGTAAAGATTACTCTCAACAAGAATATGAACTATAAGCGTGTTGTTGAAATCGATCAGATGAAGACTATTAAATTCAGCATTAAAACACTAAGAGGTACTTTTAGACTATTTGAACACTTCAATGAACATCAGATCTATGTTTTAAATAAGATATTAATCAAAATGGGCGTCTTTAAACGAGGTGAACATTTTGTAGTGATTAAGACCCAAGATCTTTTAAACCGAATTGACAACTACTTAAACGAAAACAATACAAACGAGATCTTCACACTCTTAAACGCAATTATACATTATTTTGAAGTATATGAGGTTGATAACCCAGAAATACTCTTAATCACCGATATTGAGTCTGATATATAAACAAAATACAGACTTAAGCCTCAATGGTAAATAATTTTACAGCAGACCAGATCGGTGATGTAATATATGCAAAGCTAGAAAATCCATACTTAAACGTACAAAGCGTTTTAAGCTGGACATCAGTTGTTGGTGTTAGTACACCAAACACTAGTGGCACTCTTAACTTTGTGGCTGCATCTACCACAGTTACTGGCACTAACACGAACTTGAGTTTAATCTCAGGAGATCAGTTTATCGTAGGTAATGAATATTATACAGTCGACCAAGTAGTTGACGCGAATACGTTTACAGTTACACAAGCACCGACATTTACAGCAAGTGGTCTGACTTTCTATTTACCAGAAGACGCAAACAATCTTTTTACATATCAATACCGTTGGTCGCAAGGTGAAGAGGCTGGTGAGATGAGCCAGCTACTACCTTTGACAACTAACAATGGACCATATGATCTACTAGGACTTAATTTTGACCCAGATCAACCACTTTGGATTGAACTTAGGCTAGAAGTTGATAGACTAAGCAATGTTAACAAGATAACACTACTTTCATTGACTTATGAACTAAGTACTGCTGATGGTACAATTATTAGCTGTCCAGAATTCTGTGGTGAATGCGTAGACCCATATGCAATGACAGGTTGTGCAAATATCATAGCAGAATGTACAGATGAAATGTGGGACCCATATGCCTTAACTAAACCAACTTCAGTTTACCGTCAAATTACAGACGTTTCAACTGAAATGTGGGGCCATCCAGTAAAATACTTTAGAGTTGAGCCAGATGATCGTAGTCGTGACGTAATCTTAAAAGAGTATTCACTCTATAACGTAAAAGAGTCGGCTGAGTTAAAGATCATGGTGCCGGGCAACGAATTTCCAACAAGAGAGTTTAACTATGACATTTTTGGTATGGGCTTCGATGAGTTTGAAATCCACCTAACCAAGACGCAGTTTGAGACAGCATTCGGTATTGGGCCAAGCCCACGCAGCAGAGACTATCTCTACTTTCCAAAAATGAACCGTATGTATGAGGTTAGCTCAATTGCATATGCAGATGAGTTTAATCTGGACCTAACTTACTGGAAACTAATGCTGCGCAAATATGAAGAGCGTACTAGCAATATCCATGAAGATGAAACAGTAGAGCAAGAACTTGATGCACTAACAACTGGCGTAGAAGAAGTCTTTGGCGAAGAGCGCCAAGAAGAGTTTGAGAAGATAACTAAACCAACACAGTATAAGACTGTTTATGCTGAAGTGAGTGATGGTGTTAGAGCTAGACTGCATAAAAAACTAACGATCTCGGATGCCGAGTTAAGAAATCAATGGACTGTAGTCTCTAAAAATAATTATGATCTAGACTCTACAGTAGACAAGTCAATGGAGCTTGTAGCATACAATAAAACATCAAGCTTAACGGAAGACCAAAACTTAGCAATTACGATCTGGTTTAGACCTAAACTAGTAGATACAACTGAGCAGGTAATTATAGACGGTTTTAACAACAATAAAGGCCTTAAGATTACAACAAACGGTTCAAGCATAAAGGCTTATATTAATGACGACACGCAGATCTTTGGCAGCGGCTTAAACCTAGAAAATAACGTGTGGTATGGCCTAGTCTTTAACCTAAGCAATACGTTTAGTCAGACTTCATGTAACTTGTATAGATTAGACCCGAATAGTAACCGACAGGCGCCAAGCAATGCTACTAAAACACTAGTCTCTAGACTCAACGAGACTAAAACATTTACGAGCCCATATGTCTGGCCAGCAGTTAAGAACTGGATGCTTATGCCTTCTAAAATGGATGCGACTAACATCAGAATCTTCCAGAAGACAATCGGACAAGACCAACACACAAACGTGCTACAACAATATGTTGTTAGAGATTCTCAACTAGCACACGTGATCGATAATGCTATTCCTTCAGTTCAGTTAAGAAGGTACAGCCAGTCTAGATAAGCTAGATATATACTATATAAAAGTATAATTTATGAGCGAAGATAAAAGAAGTATATCTGAGCAGGCAGACGAGATTAGACGTGAGTTAGATAATCTAATCGGTGATGAAGAGTCAATTGACGTTGAATCTGATCCAAGAGACCTGCCAGCAACACAGAGAAATACACAGTTAATGGCACCAGCCAACTATGGCGATATGAAAGCATCGGCCACTAAGAAGGCCAAGAAGACCATTACAAGCTTGATGAAATTCTATCTCGATGCAGATATTATCGAGAAGGATGAATATATCCAGGCTAAAAAGAAGATGGATGAGATGACAATGTCATCATTAATCTATCAACTACAAGCCGGTGAAAGAGCCCTGACTACACTATTACAAACAATCGACCACGGTGAATTGGCACCAAGAATGTTTGAAGTGCTTGCAACTCTGCAGAAATCAATGTTAGACATCATCAAATCGCAGACCATGTACCTGATGGCAGCCGAAGAGGCTACCAAAAGAATAGCACGTGATATTGAAATCTATAAGAAAAGAGATGATAAACGCGAGATTGAAGAAGCCGGTGGTGACAGTAGCAGCAGAAACGTACAGCGTGGAACTAAGGATCTAATGCAGGCCATCCAACAGGGTATTAACCAAGCAGACATTGAAGACATTGAGGACGTAGAAACCGAAGACTAATTTATGAGCGATTACGTAGGAGATAATAAATGGATCCCAAAAGGAGAATCTGATGTAGAATCTGACAGAATTGTCTGGTCTACAAAACAGATTAACGATCTTCTTTTAGCTCTTGACCAGGGGTATCGACCTAAGGTTAAGATGCCTTTTTATGAAGGTAAACAATTTCTAAGACGTGGTAATGTTGTCTTTGAATATACTGATGCTGAGGTTGCTGAACTAGCAAGGTGTGCCACAGATATTGTCTACTTTGCAGAGAAGTATGCTGTTGTAATGACAGATGATGGAATTAAGAACGTTAACTTACGTGAATATCAAAAACACATGTTGCGTAATTTCCAACATGAACGTTTTAATATAGTACTCGCGTCGCGTCAGATGGGTAAGACAATTACAGCATCAATCTATAATGCATGGTACTTAATCTTTAATACAGACAAGAATACGCTAATCCTAGCAAATAAGTCAGATACTACAAAAGAAATTATTGATAAGACTAAGGTTGTTGTTGAGAACTTACCCTTCTTTATGAAGCCTGGTATTATCAAGTATGATGTAATGAATGTGCGATGTGACAACGGTTGTCGCCTGGCCGGTCAATCAACTACAGCAAAAGCAGGTATTGGTTTTACTATTCATAATCTGTTTCTAGATGAGTTTGCACATATCCATCCAGCGATTGTCGATGCGTTCTATGAAAACGTTTATCCAACACTGTCAGCATCTAAAGTATCTAGGATCACAATTACTTCAACACCAAATGGTTTTAATAAATTCTATCAGATCTATGCAGCTGCGGAACGAAATGAGAATGAATACCACCCGATGCGAATTGACTGGTGGGAACACCCAGATCGAGACGACACATGGTATAATAGAGAGCTTGCGAATTTAGGTTCTATCGAAGCTTTTAACAGACAATATGGAAATGAATTTGTAAGCTCTTCTAATCTGCTTTTAGACCCAGTTGATCTAAAGAAGATGCGCAAGTCAAAGACAAAGTATACGAGTAGAGAATTAGATCAATTTGAAGATATTAGTATTGACGTGGAAGGCTTCTTAGAATTCCACCCAGATTTTGACGTTGAAGAGTGTAGAACTGAAGATCGTTACTGGCTCTTTACTGTAGATATTGCTGAAGGTAACGGTGGTGACTTCTCGGTAATTAATATCTTTGAGATTCAACCGATGACCTCTAAAGAGATTAATCTAGTGAATAATCCAGGCGCGATGTATGACTTTTTTAAACTAGAGCAGGTTGGTCGTTTTAGAAGTAATGAACATGTGATTGAAGACTTTGCAAAGATACTTTATACTTTAGCAGTTGAAGTCTTCTACAACGAAAACGTGAAGATGATTGTGGAATACAATACTTATGGTACAGTCTTATTCAAATACCTATCAACTGTATTTCCACAAAGAAATGACTTTGACGATGAGATGATTGTAAGATTTAAACACAGACATGATTCTAGAACTCTTAAACCAGGTATTAAATTAAAAGCAGATAATAAAGCAATATTCTGTCAGAACTTTGCAAAATTATATAAGAACAATAGAATAAATATAACAGACGAAGAAACAGTACAAGAAGCTAGTCTTTTTGGTAAAGGTAGAAGTGGTGGTTATGCAGCTCAAATGGGCCATGACGATATTATCATTACTGCCATTACAGCGACTGAATTTTTAAATACAACTGACTACGCAGACTACATTGAAGAACTACTTGACGTGATTGATGACAGTCTACATACAGAAATGGAAAGAGTACTTTATAAAGACAATGACGCACAAGGAGATTTACAATTCGATATTTACGATCTACTGAAGTAAAAAACGTGAGTAGCACAGATATATAAACAAAGAATCTAAAAAAAAAGAACAAATAACAATGGCATTAAGTCCTCAATTACAACAGTTCAAGAGCTCAGGCGTATATCGTCTAGAGTTCGACAAATCACAGACGGTTAATATCCCTGTTGAGACTATTAGACTAGTTGTTGGTCGCTCTAGAAAAGGACCTTACAACACACCAGTCTTAATCGAAGATACTGAGCAGTTCGTTCAAGTATTCGGCGGTATTGACAAGTCTTTAGAAAGAAAGGGAATGTTCTTCCACAGATCAGCGCTTGAAGCTCTTTCAAGAGGCCCGATCTTGGCAATGAACCTAACTGCAAAAGACGAAAACGATCTAATCAACGGCGTTTCACCAGTAACTGCAGGTGGCGATCAAGGTCTAACTGCTGCAACTCTAACTGATGAGTTTAGCAAGGCTTTCGATACCGGTAAGTTCTGGTCACCAGATGATGAAAAAGTACTAGCAATAGCTGGTAACACAACAGCATCTTCAACAAACGCTCTTACTTTCGTAAACATTAAGCAAACTCCAATCACAATCATCGTTAGACAAGCTGCAAACACAGACGGTTTTAACGTAACAGCAAGAGAGTGGTACGGAGAAGGTGAAGTACCAGAAGGTGTAGATCCACTAGAATACGTATCAGACTATATGGTTGAAGTACTTGTATTCAAAGGTAAATTTGACTCATTTGATCTAAACAACGATCCAACTTACGGTGCAATGTTTACGGGCGATGGTCTTATTAAAAGTCAACTAGCTAACTTTACAGCACTAAGAGAAGTTGAGTTACTAGCTCAGTACACTGGTTCATTAATTCCAGAATTCTTAGACAACGAAGGTCGTCAACTTTACATTGAGACCCTAATCAACAATGAGGCTAGAAGAACTGGTCTTTTCTGTGCGGTTAATGAAGACGCTCTAGGAGCAATTGACATGGTTGGTGTTGATTTTAACATCTACCAAGACTACGAACTACTTTCACACTTAGTAGTACAAGAAGACGTAAATAGCGGTATTGTATTAGCAGATGGCGTTAACCCTGATGGTAGAATTGTTGAAATCAATCCAGCAGGTGATATGATTATCTACGGTATTACTACAGCACTCCTAACAGGAGTCGATGTTGTAGCAGATAAATGGCTATACTCAGAAATCGCAGGTGAATACGTACAAATCGATACAATTAGTGATGATGGTACAAATTCAACCATTACCTTTAAAGGTTCAGATGCTCCAAGCAAGGCACAGTATGAAGACTTCAGTACTGCAACTGCAGCCACATTTGCAACGGCTAATATTTCTGTTAACCAAGATGGTGAAATTGAAATTGCAGCAGGCAGTGTAGGTGATCCAACAAATCCAAACCCATGGACGCCAAATGCACTAAACACTTCTACTTTCCTTAAATCTGAAAACACCGGAGAGTATGTACAAATTTCTAACATCAGTGTAGCAAATGATCTAATAACTATTAGCCCAGCTGGAAACGTTGGTTTTGATGCATCTTTCTACGATACAACAACAGGAGGTCACCCACAAACTACTCTAACACCTTACGTAAGAGCTATTAGCGGTGATACACTTAACAATCCATTTGTAGTTGTAACAATTGCTGAGAATGCAAGAACAGTGATGTTCCCAACAGGATGGAATTTCTTTGACAAAGGAGCAGGTATCTTTACAATGTCTAAAACAGTTGCACCAGGTGCAACAGAACCTCCATTTAACTTGGATCCTACAGCAGATGGAATGGACGTTAAAGTGGGCATGTACTTACCTACCAATGTAAACCAAGGTGATCTAGCTAGAATCTTACAGATTAAGAAGTTAACAGCAACAGTTGATGGTAGCGGTAACACAACTTACTCTTACGAGTTTGTATGTCACAGAAATATGACAGTTGAACCAGAGTATGCTCTTAAATCATACGACGAAGCAACTGAGGTTTACAAGATGTTCCCGATTGAGGGTGCAACTCAAACTGATAAGACAATCGCTGAGCTATTAACAATGTTAAAGCCGGGTAACGGTCTTTCTAATACTCTTATCGACAAAGACGCAATCGATTTTAGATACGTTGTAGATACATTTGGTTCTTTAGAAGCAGGTGGTATCTTGAACAAAGAAGAAATTGCTCAACTTTGTAAAGATAGACAAAACGCAAGTGCGATCTTGAATGCACCGATGGTTAAAGAACTTAAAAACTCTGAAAACCCATCGTTCATGAACGAGATCACTGGTGAATTTGAAACAAGATACGTTGGAACAAGTGGTAACTTAAACCTTAACCCAACCGCACTATACACTCTACCTTCACTGAACGAAGGCGCAAACTTTGCGTTCTACTACGGTCCAGGTCTGAATGTACTAGAGAATGGAAGAACTAAGGTGATTCCACCAGCAGCTTACGTATCAAACAACTACATCGACAAATACTTCGACGCTCTACCATGGTCAATCGTGGCAGGTCCAAGAAGAGGTGTTGTAGGTGGTACTGGCGTACAAGGTGTTGAATTTGCGTTCGACAAGAATGACAGAGACGTACTTGAGCCATTTGGTTATAACCCAATCGTATTCGAAAGAGGTGTTGGTATTGTAATTAAAGGTAACAAGACTGCTCAACAGTCAATCCAGTCAGCTCTTTCATCAGCTCACGTAAGAGAGGCAATGATCTACATCGAAGATGGTCTAGCTGCAATCTTACAAAACTACTTGTTCGAATTCAACAACGCACAAACAAGATTAGAGATCCAAACTCTAGCTGACAGCTTCATGGAGTCAGTTAAGAAAGACGGTGGTGTTTATGACTATAGAAACATTATGGACACAACAAATAACACTAACGAAGTAATCGATAACAACATGGGTATCTTAGATACATACGTTGAACCGGTTAAAGGTCTTGAAATTCTTGTATCACGTGTTACTATTTTGAACACTGGTGAAATCGCAACAGGAAACTTTGCATAAGAAACGAAAGATATATAAAATAAAAGAAAGATAAAAATGGCTTTACCACATTATTCAGAAGACCAAACCAGCAAGAAAGGTAAGCAGTTCGAACCAGTACAGGCTAACCTGTTTGAGGTAACTATTCTACCTCCAACCGGAGTTTCTGGTCAAGAACTACTATTACAACATGTAAACTCAATCTCGGGTTTGGAAGCTCTTCATAGAGAAGTTGCAGCCGTTGAGCAGAAGTATAAGTTCTCAACTAGATCTTATGCTGGTATGCCTGATGGCTCAGCAATTGACGTAACAGTTAACTTTACGTTAAACCTAAATGATTCAAATCAAGCATATCTGTACAAGACTATGAGACAATGGTACAGAAACGCATACAACCCGGAAACTGGTGAAATGGGCTTGAAAAAGAATTATGTTGGTACGATCGTAATTGTACAATTCAACAGAGAGGGTGACATCTACAGAAAAGTAACACTTGATGATGCATTCATCACATCAGGTTTAGGTTTCACAGGTGAACTATCTTATGAATCAGCAGATCCACAAACTTTAGAAGTTACATGGAGAAGCGACGTATTCGCTGAAGAATTAAACTAATAAGTATTAAATCACTTAAGGAGAGAGGCCTTTTAAAGTCTCTCTCTTTTTTTTGAACTTGAAACATATTACAATACCAACATAATATACAATGAACAATCATAAACTGACAAAGAAATTGCAAGTGCTTTTGACAGAAGATGAAGTTGCTCAGGTCAATAGGATTATATTGAATGATGCTTTAGAAAAGGAGGAAAGGCCAGTTTCTATTAGTGCGTTCATACGTATATTAATCCAAAATGAATTGAGTAAGCGAACTAAAGAAGAAAGACAAACAATAAAAAAAGATCTTAAAAACTTAAAAGACAAGTAAATATGGATAACGAAAACAAGAACATGAACCAAGAGGATCTAGCTAGACAGCTTGATGCTAAAGACCAAGGAATCAACACAAACGCACATCAAAATGTAGACGCTGAAGCAGATGCAATTGAGAATGTAATTGACTCAAAAGGTCTAGGTAGAGTTGACATGAGTAACTTTGGACCTGAAACGCCTGAGAGCTCAGATAACATCTTAGGCTGGCACACTGTTAATCTAGAAGATTTGCCTTCAATGGGTAAATTCTATCCAGCTGAATTCAAACTACAGATTAGATCTGCCAAAGCAGCTGAGATTAGACATTTTTCAACAATGGACGAGGCTAACTACCTTGACATGGAAGAGAAGTTAAACTCAATTGTTGAATCTTGTTGTAAGCTTGAGGCTGGCACTAGAAGACTCTCATTCAAAGATCTTCTTGAAGAAGATAGAATTGTTTTACTTCTTAAAGTAAGGGACTTGACCTTTCCAGAACCAGAGAATAAGATTATTCTTAAGGGTAAAATGGAAGAATCTAACAAGCAAGTTGAAATCGAATTATCAACACGTTACCTAGTACCTAATCAGATTCCAGAAGAAATTGAGAAATATTATTCTGCAGCTGAACGTACTTATGTAATTAAAACTAGATCTGCAGGTACAGTGAGAATGCATCCACCAACAATTGGTGTTATGCAAGAAATCACTAAATACCTTAAAGATCGTCAAGAGAAGGGTATTGATTTTGATAAGGCTTTTATTCAAGTCCTACCTTATATTGTCAGTGACTGGAGAAACATCAACATGAAGAAAATCTTTGAACTAGAGATTGACTATAAAGGTTGGGATGAAAAGAAATTTATGGTGATCTACCGATTAGCAGAACGCATGAAGATCGGTGTAGAAACAACACTTGAAAAAGAAATCGACGGGGAGGTTGCGAAAGCCCCTCTTGACTTCCCAGGTGGCATCAAAAGTCTTTTCATTATTTCAGATCTCGCTAGAGAACTACTTTAAGACTAAGTTCTACCTGGGTATACATCTTAGGATGCAGCCTTCAGAGATTGAAAACATGTACTACTATGAATATTGGTACTATGTTAAGAATCTGCAGGAACATCTTAAGGAACGAAACAAACAGAACAAGGACCAACAAGAACAGGCTAATGAAAGAACAAACAGTTTTAAAACGCCAAAGATGCCCAAGGTCCCTAATCTAAAGACTCCTAGTCTTAAGATGCCAAAGCTATAAAGATATATAGATAAAGCATCAATAAAAAAAGACTTAGTCTCTAAGTGAATTTAAACTTTTTAAAAAGCGCCTTTGATAAAATAGGCGAACAATCAAAACAACTAGATCGGATAGCAGAGGCCAGTGAACTGACCGCTGCTTCCGTGACTGTTGGTGGCGTCTTATTCACTAAGATGGATGAGATGGTCAAACTGTTGCGCGTAATTGCTAACAACGGTGCAGCATCCGGTAAGGAGGCTATTAAAGATGCTAAGGCTCTAGCCATTGTCGGTAATTCAATGGAGCCTCTCGGTAAAGGTTTTCAGATATTAGTACAGGCATTGAATGAATTGCCCGATGGCAAAGAAGCTGCCAAGAAGATGGATGCTCTAGTCGGCGGCCTAGTTAAGCTTGGCGAGATAGGGGATGCTATCGTTAGCTTTGCTATCAGTATGATAATAGCAACACCACTTTTAGTAGTGAGTGCCCTGTTAGCACCTATCTGGGTGCCGGGTCTGATGTTTACATTAAATGGCTTAATGTTTGCAGCAGAAGGACTGGATAAAAAGACGCTCAAGAATATTTCTTTGTTGGGTAATGTGGGCTTAAGTATTCTAGCACTAGCTGGTTCACTAGCTCTTGTTAGTCTAATTGGTATGCAGGCAATAGAAGGAGCTCTATATGCTGGTCTTATTTTAATTGGTATCACTAAGGTACTTCAGATCATGAGTACTATGTTAGATCCAAAGGCCGCACAGAAACAGGCAGATGCTCTTCTTAAACTAAGCATGGGGATAGCTGTCTTAGGAGGCGTCTTAGCCTTGATTAGTCTAATTGGACCTCAGATGCTAAAGGGTGCATTCTTCGCAGCAGGCTCAATCTTAATACTAGGTGGAGTATTAGCGTTGATCGACGTACTTATACCTCTAGAAAAAGTTTCAGAATTTAATAAAAGTATTGCAGCTCTAGGCCTAGGTTTATTAGCTGTTGCAGCAGGCTTGTATGTATTTACAGTTTTGGGAGCTCAGCTTATGAAAGGAGCTCTTATTTTTGTTGGTACAATGGCGATCTTAGCTATTGGCCTAAGTCTAATAGGAGGTCTTGATACAGACGATGACTTTGGCAAGAAGATGTTGAATTTAGGTTTAGGTATTTTAGCAATCGGAGTTTCTCTAGCTCTGATTAGCTTTATCGGACCTTATATGCTCAAAGGAGCATTCTATACAGCAGGTGCACTCTTGATTATCGGTGGTACATTCTGGCTTCTAGATCAGATGAAGATCTTAGACAAGATTGAAATGGGTGCGAAAGCAATGCTTAAAACAGCCATATCTATTCTAGCACTTGGTGTTGCTCTAGCTCTATTTAATATTATAGCACCTCCACCTGAAGACATACTACAAATAGGAGCAGTTATTGCAGGTACTGCAGTTGCATTTGGTATAATAGGAATATTTGGCGATACTATTCTTAAAGGAGCTAAAGCTATGGGCTTTGTTGCTCTTTCAATCTTAGCATTGGGTCTTTCACTCTATTTCTTTGATATGTTAGTACCTGGCGATATTCTATCATGGGATACGTTAAAAGCTTTTGTAGTGGTTGGTGCTTTAGGTGCTGGCTTTTATCTAGCAGGTAAAGGCGCTTCAACAATAGCACAAGGTGCAGTCGCAATGGCTATAGCAGGAATCTCACTAATTATAATCGGTGCTGGTGTATACGTATTAAATGCTGCACTACCTAAAGAAAATACATGGGAGCGTATTGGTCAGATGGGAGCTCTAATTGGTGGACTTGGTGTTGCAATGGCTCTAGCAGGAGCTAGTGGCGGCTTAATTGCACTTGGTGCACTTCAAATGATTGTCGCAGGAATTTCTTTGATCGTTATTGCAGGTGGTGTTGCAGCATTAGACGCTGCACTACCTAAAAAAGACACATGGGAACGTATTGGCCAGATGGGAGCTTTGATTGGTGGCCTTGCTGTTGCAATGGCTGCTGCTGGTGCAGCTTCACCTCTTATTTTACTTGGTTCTGCTGCAATGTTAGTAGCAGGAGTTGCTGTGCTGGTTATCGCAGGCGGAGTTGCAATTTTATCAGCACTACCTGCTAAAAAACTATTTAGCAAAGGTGGTATATTTGGGGATTCAGGCCAAACAGGATTCTTTGGTGGCGCGAAGTCTAACTTTGAGGTTATGATGGATGCCATTGCAGATGGAGTTTCAGTGAATCCAATCACAGCAGCAGGAATGTTGTTAGGTAGCGCCGCGTTTATTACAGCTGGTGTTGCTCTACTATCAATTGGTAAGGGTATTGCAGAGTTTCAAAAGGTTGCTGAGAAGGCAGATCTTAAAAATTTAAATACTAATGTTAATCTGATAGTATCTAGTCTAGCAGAAACATTTGGTACGATAGGTACTCTATATCCAGGTGGAGCTGCTGGCTTATTTAGTGGCGGTTCTGTAGTTGCTCAAGGAATAGATGCAACAATGGGCATGGGTAGAGCCTTGACCGGTATCGCACGTGGTATGCAGGCAATGGCTAATCTACAGTTTCCAACTAAATTTGATAAAGAGGGCAACCCGATTGAGTTTGAGTCAATGGACTCTGATGCTCCAGCTAGAGTTGCTGCAAATGCAGGTATGATTACATCTGTGTTGGCAACTGTATTCGGTGAGATTGGTACTAGATACCCAGGCGGAGGTTCTTCATTATTATCTGCATTAACAGGTAATACTAGTGGACAATCAGTAGTTGCTATGGGTATTTCAGCTGTCAGTGGAATGGGTAAAGCACTCACCGGGATTGCAAAAGGTGTACAAGCTATGGCTAATCTTAAATTCCCAACGGGATTTGATAAAGATGGCAATCCAACTGGCTAC
>Ga0209602_1000132_pt1 | contig 67425 bp, 73 predicted proteins | sample COGITO_mtgs_1205_3_FD_184810 | JGI IMG/M metagenome (GOLD analysis project Ga0209602, IMG submission 184810) | Pelagic marine microbial communities from North Sea - COGITO_mtgs_120524 (SPAdes) (version 2) | ecosystem: Environmental > Aquatic > Marine > Epipelagic ...
ATTTCCATTTGACGCTGCGGAGGAATGGTAAAATACGATCCGGCAGATGCTCCACGCTCAATGCTCACCACGGCGAGACCATTATTTACTTTGCCACGTATGCGCTGATAGGCCCCAAGTAATCTGGTGTCATCCAAATTTTCGGAGAGCGAAGCTGAGCGCTTTAACAAAACAGCCTCCTCCTTTTCCGTCTCTTTGATAATTGATTCAAGCTCGCCTTGTTTAAACTCCAAGTGACTCTTGCGCTCCGCCAACTTTTCTTCGACCGTGGCCAACACCGTTCCACGGGTTTCGACGGTCGCTTCAAATTCGCGAATGTGCTTTTCGGCCAACTGAATCTCCAACTCTTGGAATTCGATTTCCTTGGCGATCGCATCAAACTCCCGGTTGTTACGGACGTTCTTCTGCTGCTCTTCGTACTTGCTGATTTTCTCTTGGCAGCCTTTAATCAATTGCTTGTGGCCCTTGATTTCCGTTTTCGCTGAAGTCACCTCTTCCTGAATACGCGCAAAACGTGTTTCCAGACCGGCGATTTCATCCTCTAAATCTTGGACTTCCAAAGGCAATTCACCGCGCAAATTGCGGATCTCGTCGATGCGACGATCTACGATTTGAAGATTGTACAAAGCGCGAAGCTTTTCTTCTACGGTCGCGGGTACCGCTATGCTAGTCTTTTTAGCCATATCAAACAGTGATCATGGGATTGGTTGACGACGTGGTCGTAAGGACGGCAAAATTAGGGAATTTCCGCCGAATGTAATCGGCTAATAATTCGATGGTATACTGTTCGCTTTCCCAGTGTCCCACATCCATCATCACGAGCGCATTTTTGGCCTCGAAATAGCGGTGGTACGTGATGTCTGCGGTGATGTAGACATCGGCTTTCGCGGCGATGGCCCGAGGAAGTAAATCCACCCCCGCCCCGCCGCACAGAGCGATGCGCTGAACGGTGGCTTTGACAAGAGGGCTATGACGAAGGGCTTTGACTCCCAAGGCCCCCTTCACGTGGGCAACAAAATGGTCCCATGGCATAGGTTGTGCCATCTGCCCGATCACCCCATATCCGACATCTGAACGCTCATTCTCCAGGGAAATCCAGCTGTGGGCCACCACTTCATAGGGATGTGCCTCTTCCAAAGCGCGCTGCACGGCGCCACGACATTCTTTGGAAACGACGAAACTTTGCTGTACTTCTGGCACAGCGCTGCGCTCCCCAACGACCCCTTCACTTGGTTGCGCACCCTCCAAAGGCCGAAATGTACCCGTTCCGGGTACAGAAAAATGGCACTCATCATAGGCCCCGATACGCCCGGCACCTGCGGCAAAGAGGGCCTCAGACACCTGATCCGCTGCCTCGACAGGTGTGTGGACATTGAGCGTATACAAGAGGGCTGCACGGGGCGCCAATATGCGCTCTGGCTGGACGCCGAGCGCCCCGGCAAGCGCATGACTCACCCCTCCCTCAATACTATCCAAATTCGTATGGGCTGCGTACAATGCAACACCTAGCTCCATCGCCAGCATCACGCAACGTTCCACCTCCGTTCGGCCCGTCAAGCGCTTGATGCCTTTGAACAGAATAGGATGATGCGTTACTACGAGATTGCATCCCCGGGTTTTGGCCTCACGAATCACTTCTTCCGTTACATCGAGGGCAACCAAAACTCCCGTCAGTTCCTTGGTCGGATCCCCGACGAGCAGCCCGGAATTGTCATATTCGGCTTGAAATGCGAGCGGCGCCCAAGATTCGAGAGCGTCACCTATGCTTTGACATGTAATCATGGCTTGAAGATAAAAAAAGGGCCACCCTTTCGGGGCAGCCCTTTTGATTTAAACCAAAAACAGAGTCGATTACTCGTTGTTCTCCATTTCTTCTTTTAGACGAGCCAAGCTGTCCAAATCACCAAGAGTGGTTTTTTCAACGGCTGAATTCACGGCGTTCATCGCAGATGATCCACCTTTATTTCCACCGCCTTTTCCTTTCTTGGATCCACCTTCATTGCTGTCGGCGACTTGCTTGAACGTTTGGGTGTGCGAAACGAGGATCCGGCGATTGTCGCGATTGAATTCAATGACGACGAATTCCATCTGCTCTCCAACGGCCATGTTTGAGCCGTCTTCTTTCGCAGCGTGGCGGGCTGGGCAGTACGCCTCGAGCTCTTGGTCTGCAAACCACACATTGAAGCCTTTGTCAGCCGCAGCCTTCACCTCACCGGTGTGGGTGCTGCCCTCTTCAAAGACGGATGCATAGCTATCCCAAGGATTCTCAGAAACCTGCTTGTGGCCCAAGCTCAAACGGCGATTATCCACATCGATGTCCAACACTTGCACTTCGAGCTCTGCGCCCACCGAAGTAAACTCCGAAGGATGCTTCACTTTCTTCGTCCAAGAGAGATCGGAGATGTGCACGAGGCCGTCGATGCCTTCTTCCAACTCGAGGAATACCCCGAAGTTGGTAAAGTTGCGCACCTTACCTGTATGGGTAGAGCCCACAGGGTATTTGGAGGTGATCTCGGACCAGGGGTCTGGAGTCATTTGCTTCACACCGAGAGACATCTTGCGCTCTTCGCGGTCGATGCTCAATACGACGGCTTCTACGGCATCACCTGCCTTGTAGAAATCGTTGGCAGAACGGAGGTGCGAACCCCAGCTCATTTCGGAAACGTGAATCAAACCTTCTACGCCGGGAGCAACTTCCACAAAGGCACCGTAATCCGCCAAAACGGCCACTTTACCTTTGATTTTGTCACCCGCTGCAATGTTGGCGTCCAAAGCGTCCCATGGATGGGGGAACAATTGCTTGAGACCCAATTGGATACGTGTCTTGGCCTCATCAAAGTCCAAAATAACAACATTGATCTTCTGATCGAGCTCCACCACCTCAGAAGGATGGTTGATGCGGCTCCACGACAAGTCGGTGATGTGCACCAAACCGTCGACGCCACCCAAGTCGATGAACACCCCGTAGCTGGTGATGTTCTTGACCACGCCCTCGAGGACTTGGCCTTTTTCGAGTTGACCGATGATCTTGCGCTTCTGCTCTTCCAGATCGGCTTCGATCAATGCTTTGTGCGAAACAACGACGTTCTTGAACTCGTGGTTGATCTTGACAATCTTGAATTCCATGGTCTTGTCGACATAAATGTCATAGTCACGGATAGGCTTCACGTCAATTTGTGATCCGGGCAAGAAGGCTTCCAAACCGAATACGTCCACGATCATACCGCCTTTGGTGCGGCACTTCACATAGCCTTGAACGATTTCTTCTGCTTCGAATGCCTCGTTCACCCGATCCCATGCCTTGATAGAACGTGCCTTGCGGTGAGACAGGACCAATTGGCCCAATTTGTCCTCCTGCTTGTCTACCAATACCTCGACGGAGTCACCCGCCTTGAGGTCCGGGTTGTAACGGAATTCATTCAATGAAACGACGCCTTCAGACTTTGAACCGATGTCGATAATCACATCGCGGTCTGACATGCTGATGACCTTGCCGGTCACGACTTGGTGCTCCACGGACGTGACGAGGGTATCCTCGTACATTTTCTCCATGGCCAAGGCCGATTCAGATTTTTCTTTGTTGCCTGACTCGTAGGCCTCCCAATCAAAGGGTGCCTCTTCCTCTTCGGCTTCTAGAACCAACTCTTCATCGTCTCCCTCTTCGTCTTCAGACATTTGAGCGACCACTTCTTTCTTCGTGGTACGCTTAGAGGCCTTCTTCTCGGTAGCGGGAGCTTCTTCCGCCACTGCAACTTCTTCTACAGCGGCTTCCGCCTCTACTGCAGGGGTTTCAATGACTTCAGGAGCGGTTTCGGGGGTGTTCAGCTCTTCGGCTTGAACTTCTGGCTTGGTCGATTTGGCCATGCGCTAGGTTTACTTGTATCTCGTTGGTTTTGCAGGCTTCAGCGCCCAACGAAAGGGATCAAAAAAGCAATCCTTTTGGGCGCCTGCAACAAACGCTTTCCCAAAAGGACTGCAAAAATAAGGTAAAATCTTGATTTACAAAGGAAATATCCTATGCCTCAAAGCGCTTTTTGAGCAATCCTGTGGTAGTCGACCCGGGGCGCTCCAATGGCATAGCCAAAGCACGGTCCCAAATCAAGTTGGTCAAGGTCCCGATCGCTCGGGAAACACCAAATAAGACCGTGTAGAAATCGTATTCTACCAGACCGTAATGCATCAGGAGCTGGCCGGAATGCGCATCCACATTCGGCCAGGGATTCTTCACCTTGCCCGTCGCCTCCAAAATGCCTGGCACGACATCGTAAATATTGGAAATCACTTGGAACAAGGGGTCCTCGGGCATGTGCTTCATGGCAAACTCACGCTGGGCCGTGTAGCGGGGATCCGTCTTGCGCAAAACGGCGTGCCCAAAACCTGGAATCACCTTGCCACCTGCCAAGGTTTCCTGGCAGTACTGCGCAATCTCCTCTTTGGTGGGGGTTTCGGAGCCGATGGCTTCCTTCATCTCCAAGGTCCATTTAATCACCTCTTGGTTGGCCAAACCGTGCAAGGGGCCTGCCAAGCCGTTCATGCCCGCGGCAAAACTTTGGTAGGCATCCGACAGGGCCGAACCCACCAGGTGAACCGTGTGCGCGGAGACATTGCCTCCTTCGTGGTCCGAGTGGATCGTCATGTACAAACGCATGAGCTCACGGAACTCCTCGTTGTCGTACCCGAGCATGTGAGCAAAGTTGCCCGCCCAGTCCAACTTGGTATCCGGCTCAATGTGCTCGCCATTCTTGTACGCGCGGCGGTAGATATACGCGGCAACACGAGGAAGACGAGCGATTAAGTTCATTGCATCTTCATAGGTCGTCTCCCAATATTCAGACTTGGGTACCCCGTTTGCATACGCTTTGGCAAATTCGCTTTCGGTGCGAAGGGCCATGATGCCCACCACAAACTGCGTCATCGGATGCGTGTGACTCGGCAAGGCATCGATGGTCTTGAATACGTGGGGCGGAACAATGGCTCGACGTGCCCAGTTATTGCTTACACGACGAACATCGTCATCGGTCGGCAACTCATTCATTAAAATGAGGTAAAATAGGCCTTCGGGAAGAGGCTCCTGACAGCCCGGGTAGGCTGGGAGAAGCTTCTGCAATTCCGGAATGCTATAGCCACGGAAGCGAATGCCCTCTTCGGGATCTAGCTTACTCGTTTCACAAATCAGAGCAGGCATACCACGCATGCCTTGGTATATCTGGCTCACTTTAATCTCGCCTATGACCTTTTCGCCATGCTCGGCGAGGAAGGTCTTGATTTCGGCTTGCGCAGCAGGAATTTTCGAAGCAAAATGCTCTTGAATACGATCCATCAGAGGGGTTATTTGAAGTTCTTTCCGTTAAAAACGGCGGTGTCACCCAGCATCTCTTCGATGCGGAGCAATTGATTGTACTTGGCCATGCGATCCGAGCGCGATGCGGAACCCGTTTTGATTTGGCCCGTGTTCAGTGCAACCGCCAAGTCCGCAATCGTGGAATCTTCGGTTTCACCAGAGCGGTGGCTCATAATGCAGGTCATGCCATTTCGCTGGGCTTTCTGGACCGTGGTGACAGTCTCGGTCAAGGTGCCAATTTGGTTGACTTTAATCAAAATGGAGTTGGCCGACCCTTCGCGGATGCCGCGCTCTACGCGCTTGACATTGGTCACGAACAAATCGTCGCCCACCAGCTGCGTGGTGTGCCCGATGGAGGCGTTCAAAGCCGCCCAGCCCGCCCAATCGTCCTCGGCCAAACCGTCTTCGATGGACAAAATAGGATACTTCTTGGACCAATCCGTCCAATACGCCACTACCTCGTCCGTGGTCATAGATTTATTGGAGCTCTTGTGGAAGGTGTACAAGCCGGTTTTCTCGTCATAGAGTTCCGTCATCGCCGCGTCCATCGCAATGTAGACATCCTCGCCTGGAGTGTAGCCCGCCTTCTCGATAGACTTCAAAACAATTTCAATCGCCTCCTCATTGCTTTGGATATTGGGGGCAAAGCCACCCTCATCGCCGACGTTGGTGCTGTATCCTTTGCTCTTCAACACCGACTTGAGGTGGTGGAAGATTTCGGTTCCCATGCGCAAGGACTCACTGAAGGTCTCGGCACCCACGGGCATCACCATGAATTCTTGAAAATCGATGGCGTTGTCCGCGTGTGCACCCCCATTGAGGATGTTCATCATCGGAACGGGCATGGTGCGCGCGGTGACGCCACCCACATATTGAAAGAGGGGCAAGTTGGTCGCCTGAGCTGCGGCACGTGCGCCGGCCAAGCTCACCGCAAGGATGGCATTCGCTCCAAGTTTTGCTTTGTTGTGCGTACCATCCGCTTCCAGCATGGCGGCATCGAGCTCGGCTTGGTCTGTAACCTCCAGTCCCACGACGGCTTCCGCCAGAATAGTATTCACATTGTCGACGGCCTGAAGCACGCCTTTACCGAGATATACCTCGGGGTCCCCATCACGCAACTCCACCGCCTCGTGTGCGCCCGTCGAGGCGCCGGAGGGAACGGCAGCACGGCCGAAGGAGCCATCTTCACAATAGACTTCCGCTTCGACGGTAGGGTTACCGCGTGAGTCAAGAATTTGACGAGCATGGATGGAGGTAATAATGGGCATAGGGCAAAAATTAGGCGTTCATTAATGCAACAAATTCATCAAAGAGGTAGCGTGAGTCATGGGGACCCGGAGAAGCTTCTGGGTGGTATTGCACACTAAATACAGGTGCATCGGTGCGGCGAATACCCGCTACGGTGCCATCATTCAAGTGTACATGCGTCAATTCAACTTGGGGATGGGATTCTACGTCTTCCAAAGACACAGCAAACCCGTGGTTCTGTGACGTGATCTCCCCTTTTCCCGTTTTCAGATTCTTCACGGGGTGGTTGATGCCTCGGTGTCCATTGTGCATCTTATAGGTCCTCATTCCTGAGGCCAGAGCGATCATCTGATGGCCGAGACAGATTCCAAAGGTGGGTTTACCGGAATCAATCATTTTTTTAGCTACCTCAATTACTGAAGGAGAGGCGGCGGGATCTCCGGGGCCATTCGACAGGAAATAGCCATCTGCCCCGGAAGCGGCGAGTGTTTCAAAAGGCGTGTTGTACGGGAAGACCGTGACCTCACAGCCGGCGTTCGCCAAACAGCGCAGGATGTTCTTTTTGATTCCGAGATCCAACGCAGCCACTTTTTTCGGGGCGTCTGCCGCTCCAAACGTATATGATTTGGTTGTACTCACCACGGAGCAGAGCTCGAGGCCCTCCATCGATGGGGTAGATTGCAATGCCGCTTGTAGTTCTTCCATCCGGTCGACTTCCGTACTGATAACGGCATTCATGGCCCCATTGTCTCGGATGTGACGAACCAAGGCGCGCGTATCCACATCTGCGATGGCCACGATTTTTTGTTCGGCAAAGAAGTCCTTGAGGGTCTTGCCTTTGGCGCGGGGACGCGTTTGAATCTCACTGAAATTCCGCACGACCAAACCCGCGATTTGAACCTGCGCATTCTCGGATTCCTCCTCCGTCACCCCGTAGTTTCCAATGTGGGCAGTGGCGGCAACCATGATTTGTCCCTTATAACTCGGGTCAGTAAAAATCTCTTGATACCCCGTCATCCCGGTATTGAAGCAAATTTCACCGGTAGCGGTGCCCTCTAAACCGGTAGAACGACCGTGGAATAAGGTGCCATCTTGCAGTAGGACAAATGCTTTCGAACTCATTTACAAAGGCTTATTACTAAACATAAAAAAAGGATAAGGGAAACCCTTATCCTTTGCAAGTTAGCAGAGATTTCACGCGTATGCTTGATTATTCTGCTTCGTTTTCGTTGCTCTCCGCCGAAGCTTCAGGCGCCGCATCGACGACCTCTTCTGTGACTGCCTCGGATGCAGCGACCTCCGCAACAGGTGCAGCGGCTTTCTTGCTACGACGGGTGGTCTTCTTCACTTCCTTCTTCTCGTTTCCGTAGATGTCGTTGAAGTCAACCAATTCGATCATGCACATTTCTGCATTGTCACCCAGACGGTTGCCCGTCTTGATGATCCGCGTGTAGCCACCCGGGCGATCGCCTACTTTGACTGCGACCTCACGGAAAAGTTCCGTAACGGCCACTTTGTCCTGCAGATAGCTGAACACCATACGACGATTGTGTGTACTATCCACTTTGGAGCGCGTCACCAAAGGCTCAACGTATTTCTTCAATTCTTTCGCCTTAGCCACCGTGGTGTTAATGCGCTTATGGGTAATCAAAGAGCTCGCCATATTGCTAAGCATCGCTTTACGATGCGAAGCCGTGCGGCCCAAATGATTAAATTTCTTGCCGTGTCTCATTGCAAATTATTCCTTATCCAGTTTGTATTTGGCAGTATCCATGCCGAAGGATAGACCCAAGTGCGCGACCAAGTCTTCCAATTCCGTCAATGACTTCTTACCAAAGTTGCGGAACTTCATGAGGTCTGCCTTCGTGTAGGACACGAGGTCAGCCACTGTCTCTACTTCTGCTGCTTTGAGGCAGTTCAGAGCGCGGACGCTGAGTTCCAATTCAGTCAATGGCTTCAGGAGGAGCTTGCGCATCTCCATCACCTCTTCGTCATAGCTTTCCACTTCTTGCACAGGCTCCGAATCGGGAATCATGCGCTCGTCCGTAAAGAGCAGGAAGTGCTGAATCAAAATTTGTGCAGCATCAGTCAACGCATCTTGGGGTGCGATGCTACCGTCCGTTTGGATTTCCATGATCAACTTTTCAAAGTCGGTCTTCTGCTCCACACGGAAGTTCTCGATGCTATAGTTTACGTTTTTGATGGGCGTATAGATGGCGTCCAAGGCAATGGTACCCAATATGGCATCCATTTTCTTGTTCTCCTCCGCAGGCACATACCCACGCCCCTTCTCGATGGTCAACTCCATCTCAAACTTCACGGAAGCGTCCATGTGGCAGATCAATAGATCCGGGTTCAACACTTGGTAGTTTGCCATAAAGGCACCCAAGTCGCCCGCAGTCAATTGGTCCTTGCCCGTAAAGCTCACCTTAACTGTTTCGGCATCGGCCGAATCAATTTGGCGCTTCAAGCGAACCTGCTTGAGGTTGAGTACAATCTCCGTGACGTCTTCGACGACCCCTTTCATGGTAGAAAATTCGTGCTCCACGCCAACGATGCGCACCGAGGTAAAGGCGAAACCCTCTAAGGAGTTCAACAATACACGGCGCAGGGCGTTTCCTACCGTTAAACCATACCCTGGCTCCAAAGGCCGGAACTCAAAATGTCCGTGGATATCGGTGGTAGTGTTTACGATGACCTTTTCAGGCTTTTGAAATTGAAGGATGGCCATAGCTTATTTCGAGTAGAGTTCGACAATCAGTTGCTCCTTAATGTTCTCAGGAATCATGTCACGTGAAGGCACGCTCATGAAGGTTCCTGTCATAGTCGCATCGTTCCAGGTGACCCAACCGTATTGGCTAGATCCGCCACCAGACAACGCTGCTGTGATAACCTCGAGGGTTTTGGACTTCTCACGCACAGAGACCACATCTCCGGGCTTGACTTGATAAGAAGGGATATTCAGTACATCGCCATTCACCGTGATGTGGCGGTGAGAAACCAACTGGCGTGCACCACGGCGCGTGGGCGCAATGCCCATGCGGTAGACCACATTGTCCAAGCGGCTCTCGCACAACTGAAGCAATACCTCACCGGTGACACCCTTTGAACGCGAGGCGCGGTCAAACAAGTTCCGGAACTGACGCTCCAAAATTCCGTAGGTGTACTTTGCCTTCTGCTTTTCAGCGAGTTGAACAGAGTATTCAGATTTCTTTCCGCGCTTGCGCTGGAAGCCGTGTTGTCCGGGGGGATAGTTGCGCTTTTCTAATGCGCGATCCGGGCCAAAAATAGGCTCACCAAAGCGGCGTGCAATCTTCGTAAGGGGACCTCTATAACGTGCCATTTCTTTCTGTCAATTAAAAATTATACGCGACGGCGTTTGGGGGGACGGCAACCGTTGTGGGGAATCGGAGTGATATCCACAATTTCCGTGACTTCGATGCCCGAGTTATTCAAGCTACGGATCGCGCTCTCGCGGCCGTTACCTGGACCCTTGACATAGACTTTCACTTTGCGAAGGCCCGCTTCTACCGCTACTCCTGCAGCGTTTTCTGCTGCCATTTGAGCCGCGTAGGGCGTGTTCTTCTTGGAACCACGGAAGCCCATCTTGCCCGCAGAGGACCAAGAAATGACTTGACCCTGGGTGTTGGTCAGTGCAATGATGATGTTGTTAAAGGTGGAGGTTACGTGAGCTTCTCCCACGGCTTCCACTTTAACCTTGCGCTTTTTCGTCGTCTTCGTCGACTTGGTAGACTTAGCCATCAGTTATGGATTATTTCGTTGCCTTCTTCTTGTTTGCAACCGTCTTACGCTTACCCTTACGAGTACGCGAGTTGTTCTTGGTACGTTGACCACGAAGGGGCAGTCCCAGACGGTGGCGGATACCGCGCTGGCATCCGATATCCATCAATCGCTTGATGTTCATTTGTGTTTCGGAGCGGAGTTCCCCTTCCACTTTTACATTGTCGGTGATCCAATTACGGATTTCCTGCAGTTGATCATCGGTCCAGTCTTGGACTTTGATGTTATAATCAACTCCAGCCGCCGTGAGGATTTCACGCGAACGGGAACGACCAATTCCGTAGATATAGGTCAGACCAATTTCTCCACGCTTGTTTTTCGGGAGGTCTATGCCAGCAATTCTCGCCATTTCTTTCGTCTAATGGGTTTAACCTTGTCGTTGCTTCAACTTCGGATTCTTCTTGTTGATGATATACAAGCGGCCCTTGCGACGGACAATCTTGCAATCAGCGCTACGCTTTTTAAGTGATGCTCGAACTTTCATGGTGTGTTTCTAAACAAATCTTTTAATAACGGTAGGTAATACGTGCTTTGGACAAATCGTACGGAGACAACTCCAGTTTGACACGATCCCCAGGGAGAAGCTTGATGTAGTGCATACGCATCTTTCCTGAGATGTGTGCCGTCACCACGTGGCCGTTTTCCAACTCCACACGAAACATCGCGTTAGAGAGGTTTTCGGTGATGGTGCCGTCTTGAGTTATTCCGCCTTGTTTTGCCATATCAAAACGCGTTGTTTCTGCCCGACAAACGACCTCCGTCCATGAGGCCGTCGTAGTGGCTATTCAACAAATAACTTTCAACTTGCATCAAGGTGTCGAGAACGACGCCTACGATAATCAACAGAGAGGTACCTCCGTAGAACTGGGCCCACTGCATGTTCATTCCTGCGGTCATCGCGATCGAAGGAAGAATGGCAATCGCCGCGAGGAGGATCGCCCCAGGAAGGGTGATCTTGGCCAACACATCATCGATGTAGCTGCCCGTTGCCTCGCCGGGTTTGATGCCGGGGATGAATCCACCATTGCGCTTCAAATCATCCGCAATTTGCGTGGTGTTGATTTGAATGGCGGTGTAGAAGTACGTGAAGACCAGGATGAGCATGGCAAACACGAAGTTGTACCAGAAGCCTTGGATGTTGCCAAAAACGTCTACCATCCAGGTTGCCCCAGCTCCTTCCAATCCCGTGTACTGAACCACGGTCAGAGGAATAAACATCAAGGCCTGGGCGAAGATGATCGGCATCACACCGGAGGCATTCACTCGGATAGGCAGATAGCTTCGGCCGATGGTCTTACTGCTTCCTCCCGCCACACGCTTGGCATACTCCAAAGGAATTTGGCGCACAGCTTGGGTGATGGCAATGGCGAACAAGAACACGAGGTAAATCGCGACAATCTCCAAGAGGAACTTAATCCAGCCACCGCCTGCGGGGCTCAATTGCGTCACCAACTCTTGGAAGAACGCTTGGGGCAAGGTGGCGACGATACCGATCATGATGAGCAAGGAAATACCGTTGCCGATACCCTTTTCGGTGATGCGCTCGCCCAACCACATGGCGAAGATGGTTCCCGCGATGATGACCGTCCACGATGCAAACCAGAAGGTGGGCATAGGCATCGTTACTGTTACCCCTTGCATGAGCAAGTTGGTGATGTACCCGGGAGCCTGGGCTGCGACGATCAGAATCGTGAGGTAGCGGGTGATTTGGTTCAACTTGCGGCGGCCAGACTCTCCTTCCTTCTGCATCTTTTGGATGCTGGGGACTGCCAAACCTGCCAACTGAATGACAATAGAGGCTGAGATGTAGGGCATGATACCCAAGGCCAGAACGGAGGCGTTGGCAAACGCACCTCCGGAGAAGGCGTTAATCAAGCCAACCAATCCCTCGGACGCTTGGTTTTGCAACTGACCCAAAGATTCGGGATCAATACCCGGAAGGACCACATTCGAACCCAAACGGTACACCAAGAGTAATCCTGCTGTCACGAGAAGCTTCTCACGCAGCTCGGCAATGCGCCAGATATTTTGGATGGTTTGGATAAAACGCTTCATAGGTAGATCCTTAGAGGGTTTCGACTGAACCACCTGCTGCCTCGATGGCGGCAGATGCCGTTGCACTGAATTTGTGAGCGGAAACTTTGATGGATGCCGTCAAGGTGCCTCGGCCCAACACTTTGACCAAGTCGTGCTTCCCGGCCAAGCCGTTCTGCATCAGAACATCGAGATTGATCTCGGTGACCTTCTTCTCGTCGATCAAGGCTTGGATGATGTCCAAGTTGATGGCGCGGTATTCCACACGATTCGGATTCGTGAAACCAAACTTGGGCACACGACGCTGAAGGGGCATTTGACCTCCTTCAAAACCGATTTTCTTGCTGTAGCCAGAGCGAGACTTTTGTCCCTTGTGACCACGGCCTGCGGTTCCTGCAGAACCACTACCCTCACCACGGCCAAGGCGCTTCTTGGTGAACGTAGACCCTGCGGCCGGTTTGATATTGTGAAGTGACATAGCTTCTAGTTATTTAACTTCTTCAACTTGTACGAGGTGGTTCACTGTGCGCACCATGCCCGCAATCTGGGGGGTGTTCTCGTGCTCCACAGAGTGGTTCATTTTGCGCAAGCCCAAAGCGACCATGGTGGCACGCTGGTTGGGAGGGCGGTTGATGACGCTGCGAACTTGGGTAATTTTAATACGTGCCATGATAGATGGATCAGCCGTTAAATACTTTCGAAACTTCTACCCCACGGGTACGAGCAACTTGCTTCGCATCGCGCAACTGATGGAGCGCCATGAAGGTCGCCTTCACCAAGTTGTGAGGGTTGGATGACCCTTTGGACTTGGCCAAAACGTCGTGTACACCGACACTCTCCAAAACGTGGCGCATGGCACCACCGGCGATGACACCGGTACCTGAAGAGGCAGGGCGCAAGAAGACACGGGCGCCACCGAACTTACCATCCTGCTCGTGGGGGATAGAACCCTTCACAATGGGGAAACGGTACAAGTTCTTTTTGGCATCTTCAATACCCTTGGTCACTGCCTCGGATACTTCCTTGCTCTTGCCCAAACCGTAGCCGCCGATCCCGTGCTCGTCACCTACAACCACAATGGCTGTAAATCCGAAGGCACGACCACCTTTGGTTACCTTGGTTACACGCTGGACGCCTACGAGGCGATCCACCAACTCCAAGCCGCTTGGCTTGACTTTCTTTGAGGTAATCTCTTTCATCTTTTCAATCAGAATTTCAGTCCACCTTCGCGTGCTCCTTCAGCCAACGCCTTCACACGTCCGTGGTAGAGGAATCCTCCACGGTCAAAAGCGACACAATCAATGCCTTTTGCCAAAGCAACTTCGGCCATTTTCTTTCCAACTTGAGCCGCTTGCTCAGACTTGGTTCCAGAAAGCGCCTCGCCATTCTTGGACAAGGACGATACCATTGCGATAGTCGTACCGTTGTCATCGTTGACCAACTGCGCATAAATTTCTTTGCTGCTGCGGTATACGGCCAAACGTGGGCAAGTTGCGGTGCCTTTCACCACTTTGCGGATGCGCAAGTGGATTCGGTCTCTACGGGTTATTTCTTTCGATGCCATGATCTCTTAACGATTATTTGACGCCTGACTTACCAGCCTTCTTGCGAACGATTTCACCAACATACCGAACACCTTTTCCTTTGTAAGGCTCAGGCTTGCGGAAGGCACGAATCTTCGAAGCGACCATACCTACCAACTGCTTGTCAAATGAAGACAACTCGATGATCGGATTTTTACCCTTCTCACTGATCGTATTGACCGCTACCTCCGTAGGAAGCTGCATCATGATGTTGTGAGAGAAGCCCAAAGACAAGTCTAACACTTGACCCTGGTGACTGGCGCGGTAACCGACACCAACCAATTCCAATCGCTTGGTGAAGCCTTGCGAAACGCCTTCAACCATGTTGTTGATCAATGAGCGATACAAGCCATGCGCTGCGCGGTGGGGCTTGGAATCCGAAGGACGGGTCACCGTCAACACATTGTCTTCGATTTCGATTCCGATCTCGGCGGGAACAACTTGGATCAACGTGCCCTTGCTGCCTTTTACCGTGACCACAGAGTTCTCCACGGTGATGGTTACACCGGCAGGAATCGTGATGGGGGATTTACCTATACGTGACATATCGTCGATTTAGTATACGTAGCAAATCACTTCTCCACCGATCTTCTTGGCACGAGCATCCTTGTCCGTCATCATGCCTTGCGACGTGCTGACCAACGCGACACCCAAACCGTTCTTCACACGGGGGAGAGTTGTTGCTGATTTATAGTTGCGCAAACCCGGACGTGAAGCACGGTCGATACCGCGAATCACAGGGCGCTTGGAGGACTTTTCATACTTCAAAGCCACCTTCAACGTGCCCTGGGGGCCGTCTTGGTCTACTTTGTAGCTCGCGATATACCCTTGGTCTTGCAAGAGACGGGCGATTTCCACCTTCATGTTGGATGAAGGAACTTCGATGACCGCATGACCGGCTTTAGCGCCGTTGCGAATGCGAGTCAGGAAATCTGCAATAGGATCTGTATTCATGTTCTTTACAATTCAGAGATTACCAGCTGCTCTTTTTCACCCCTGGAATCATTCCATTCAAGGCCATTTCACGGAACGTGACACGAGACAGGCCAAATTGGCGCATGTACCCACGAGGACGTCCAGTTAATTTGCAACGGTTGTGCAAACGCACGGGCGATGCATTCTTAGGAAGCTTCTGCAGACCAGCGTAGTCGCCCGCTTCTTTTAAAGCTTCACGCTTGGCGGCATACTTGGCTACCAGCGCTTCACGTTTGCGCTCACGCGCCTTCATTGATTCTTTGGCCATGACTTATTTTTTGAAAGGCATTCCGAATTCTTGGAGAAGCGCTTTGCACTCCTTATCCGTATTCGCAGAAGTAACGAACGTGATGTCCATACCCGCGATGCGGTTTACTTTGTCGATTTCAATCTCAGGAAAGATGATTTGTTCGGTGATACCCATGGTGAAATTACCGCGGCCATCGAATCCCTCTTTCACTCCTTGGAAGTCGCGAATACGGGGCAAGGCAGACACCAACAGGCGCTCCAAGAAATCGTACATCCGATCTCCACGCAGCGTAACACGTGCTCCAACGGGCATGCCTTTACGCAACTTAAAGTTTGAAATATCTTTCTTCGACTTGGTGGGGACGGCACGCTGACCGGCGATGATGGTCATCTCTTCCACCGCATTGTCCACCAACTTCTTGTCTGCCACGGCTGCACCAATTCCTTGGCTCAACACGATTTTCTGCAGACGGGGAACTTGCAAGTCGTTCGTGTATGCAAACTGCTCCTTCAACGCAGGAACAACCTTGCTATGGAAGTCTGTCTTCAGTTTCGGTTCCATTATTTCGCGAGGGGTTTACCAGATTTAACGGAAATGCGAACAGTCTGACCATTCTCGCCAACCTCAAAGCGCGTACGTGTCGGGGTGCCCGATGCGTCCATCACCATCAAGTTGGAAACGTGAATAGGTGCTTCCATTTTTTCAATACCTCCTTGAGGATTGCTCGCCGAGGGCTTGAGATGCTTGGTGATCATATTGACTCCTTCCACCACAGCGCGTTGCTGCTTGGGGATCATGCGGACCACGCGGCCCGATTTCCCTTTGGAAGTACCGGCAATGACCATCACCGTGTCTCCTGTTTTGATATGAAACTTTGCCATTGTATTCAGATTCTTAAAGCACTTCAGGTGCCAAGGAAACAATCTTCATGTACTGCTTGTCGCGAAGCTCTCGTGCTACAGGACCGAAAACACGCGTACCGCGCATTTCGCCGTTAGCATTGAGCAACACACAAGCGTTGTCATCAAAGCGGATGTAGGAGCCGTCTGGACGGCGCACTTCTTTCTTGGTGCGAACGACGACCGCTTTCGAGACGGTGCCTTTCTTCGCGGTACCTGCTGGCGCTGCTTCTTTGATGGTGACAACAATCTTGTCTCCCACAGAGGCATAACGACGACGCGTACCACCCAGTACACGAATGACCAAAACTTCTTTGGCACCCGTATTGTCCGCAACGCGGAGGCGTGATTCTGTTTGTAACATCTTTACTTAGCTCTTTCGATAATTTCTACGACGCGCCAAACTTTGGTCTTGCTCATGGGACGAGTCTCCATGATGCGAACCGTGTCGCCATTGTTGCAGTCGTTGGTTTCATCATGGGCGTGAAACTTCTTCGAAAACGTGATAAACTTGCCGTACTTGGCGTGCTTCACGCGACGAGAAACGCTCACAGTGACCGTTTTTTCCATCGCTGAACTGGTGACTACACCAATTCGCTCTTTGCGGAGGTTGCGTTGATTTTCCATCGACCTCAATTATTTGGCTTGACGATTAGTGACTTCCGTGGACAAGCGTGCCACGATTTTGCGCTTTGCCTGGATCACCATCGGGTTTTCCATAGGGCTGATACGGTGCTTGCGCTGCATATCGGCCAATTCCTTCTTAACAGATGACAATTGGTTCATCAGCTCTTCCTGAGACAGGTTGTTGATTTCTTTCATTTTCATGGCGCTCAGGAATTAGTAGTTAACCAAATCACGACGGGTAACCAACTTGGTCTTCACCGGAAGCTTTTGCGCAGCAAGGCGCAATGCTTCGATGGCGACATTCTCGGGGACTCCATCCAATTCAAACAACATGCGACCTGGGCGAATGACTGCCGCGTAGTATTCTACGGCACCTTTACCCTTACCCATACGTACTTCCAACGGCTTCTTGGTGATAGGCTTGTCTGGGAACACACGGATCCACAACTGGCCTTCACGCTTCATGTAACGCGTTGCAGCAATACGAGCGGCTTCAATTTGACGAGCGGTCATCCAAACCTCTTCCAGAGATTTGATGCCATACGAACCGAAGGCCAAGGTGGCGCCACGCTGGGCAACGCCCTTCATTTTGCCCTTAAAAGTCTTGCGGTATTTCGTTCTTTTCGGCTGTAACATGATCTAACTCCGAATTAAGCTTTGCGATTGTTAGGACGGCGACGTGCGGGACCACGATTCGGAGCAGGTGCTCCAGGACCTGTTGCATTAGGACGCTTGCTGGCACCCAATACATTGGTCAAATCACGCTTGCCATAGACCTCACCCTTCATAATCCAAACCTTGATGCCAATACGGCCATAAGTCGTGTGGGCTTCTGAGATGTGGTAATCGATGTCGGCGCGGAACGTGTGCAGGGGCGTGCGGCCTTCTTTGAACTTCTCAGAACGCGCGATCTCCGCACCGTTCAAACGTCCGCTCAATTGAACCTTAATGCCTTCAGCACCCATGCGCATGGTGGAACCCATGGACATTTTCACGGCGCGACGGAAAGAGATACGACCTTCGATTTGACGGGCGATCGAATCAGCCACCAACTTGGCATCCAATTCAGGACGCTTGATTTCGTGGATGTTGATTTGAACGTCCTTCTGGGTCAATTTCTTGAGCTCCTCGCGCAATTTGTCGACTTCCGTTCCGCCTTTACCGATGATGACACCCGGGCGAGCCGTGGCGATGGTCACCGTCACCAACTTGAGCGTACGCTCGATGATGATGCGCGAAACGTTCGCACGAGACAAACGTGCGTAGAGGTATTTACGGATAGCTGCATCTTCCGCGATTTTGTCACCATAGTTGCGGCCACCGTACCACTGTGAGTCCCAACCGCGGATGAAACCGAGGCGATTGCCGATAGGATTTGCTTTTTGTCCCATTATTTAGCTTCGTTTACTTCGGTTACTTCAGCGACCTGCGCCTCGCCTACCACGATCGTTACGTGGTTAGAGCGCTTCCGCACACGGTGAGCACGACCTTGAGGAGCAGGTTGAACACGCTTGAGCATGCGACCACCATCCACATTGATCGTTTGGACCACTAGGTTCGCCTCATCCAAGGAGACTCCTTCGTTTTTGGTTTGCCAGTTACTCAAAGCAGAAACAAGCAATTTCTCCAAACGGATCGATGCTTCCTTGCTGCTATGCTTTAAAACATAGAGCGCTTTGGTTACTTCCATGCCACGAATCATGTCTGCTACCAGACGCATTTTGCGGGGAGAGGTGGGGCAATTATTCAATTTGGCCATGGCCACGCTTTTGCGGGCTTCTTTGATGGCGACTGCCGAAAGTTGTTTACGTTTTCCCATGGCTTCTTATCGTTTTCCCTTGTCTTTCTTTCCAGCGTGACCGCGGAAAGTACGAGTGGGGGCGAATTCTCCAAGCTTGTGTCCGACCATGTTTTCTGTGACGAAAACAGGAATGAATGTCTTACCGTTGTGCACGGCAATCGTCTGGCCGACAAAGTCGGGGCTAATCATCGAAGCACGAGACCATGTCTTCACCACGGTCTTCTTTCCAGCTTCCACATTTTCCATGACACGCTTCTCAAGCTTGTAATGGATATAGGGTCCTTTTTTTAGTGAACGTGCCATCGCTTATTTCTTGCGTTTTTCAATGATGTAGCGGTTACTTGCCTTCTTCGGCGTACGCGTCTTGTAACCCTTCGCAGGAATACCGTTGCGTGAACGAGGGTGACCTCCAGATGCGCGGCCCTCACCACCACCCATCGGGTGATCGACTGGGTTCATCGCGACACCACGAGTACGGGGACGACGACCCAACCAACGGCTGCGTCCGGCCTTACCGCTTTCAACTTGCTGGTGGTCGCTGTTGGAAACAACACCCACCGTCGCCATACACTCGACCAGGATCATACGCGTCTCCCCAGAAGGCATCTTCAAGGTGGCGTACTTGCCATCACGTGCGGCCAATTGAGCAAAAGCACCAGCACTACGTGCGATGATTCCACCTTGACCAGGACGCAATTCGATGTTGTGAATGACGGTACCCAAAGGAAGTTCAGATAACTTCATGCAATTGCCTACCTCAGGCGCCGAACCCGTGCCCGAAACGATGGTTTGATCCACCTTCAAGCCATTCGGAGCGATGATGTAGCGCTTCTCGCCGTCCGCGTACACCACCAAAGCGATGAATGCAGAACGGTTGGGATCGTATTCAATGGTTTTCACCGTTGCGGGGATACCAAACTTCTCGCGCTTGAAATCCACAATACGATAGCGCTGCTTGGCACCGCCACCCATGTATCGCATGGTCATTTTACCGGTATTGTTGCGACCGCCGCTGCGCTTCTTGGGAGAAGTCAATGACTTCTCAGGAGCTGAGGCTGTGATCGCAGCATAATCATTCACGGCGCGAAAACGCTGACCCGGAGTGATTGCTTTTAGTTTACGTACGCCCATGATGCTTAGAGATTTCCGTAGATGTCGATAGATTCGCCAGAACGCACATCCACAATCGCCTTTTTGAAGGAAGACTTCTTGCCTTCCAACATACCTGCCTTCGTGTAGCGCACAATGTGCTTAGCAGGGACGATAATGGTGCGAACGTTTTCGACGTTCACATTGTACGCAGCCTCTACGGCCTTTTTAATTTCAACCTTGTTGGCTTTTTTATCTACGACGAAGGTGTAGCGATTCCGCTCCTCAGCATTGGCAGAGGCCTTCTCCGTGATGACGGGACGTATCAGAATGCTATCCATTATTTCGTAGTTAATGCCGTTTGAATTTTCTCAATTGAGCCCTCTGTCAGGATCAGTGTGCCGCCGTTCAAAATTGAATAAGTATTTAATTCTGAAGCAGTTACAACATTTGACCCCTCAAAATTGCGGGAGGACAAATATACATTTTTATCCTGCTCAGCCAACACCACTGTGGATTTCTTTCCGTTCAGTCCTAGAGCCTGCAACACCTGGTGGTACTGCTTAGTCTTGGGGGCCTCGAAGCTAAAATTCTCAACCACAATCACTTGCTCCTCTTTAACCATCGAGGAGAAGGCGGATTTACGGGCCAAAGTCTTCAGCTTTTTATTTAGTTTGAAACCATATTCGTGGGGTACTGGTCCGAAGACACGTCCACCACCGCGGTACAAAGGAGATTTCATGCTACCGTGACGTGCACCGCCCGTTCCTTTCTGCTTGTGCAGCTTCTTGGTCGTGCGGGAAATCTCGGCGCGTTCCTTCGCTTTGTGCGTACCCTGACGTTGATTCGCCAAGTACTGCTTCACGTCCAAATACATGGCGTGTTCATTGGGCTCGATGCCGAAAACGTCATCATTCAGGTTCGCCTTGCGACCTGTATCCTCGCCCAGTTGATTGACAATGCGCAATTCCATTATTTCTCAACAATTACGAGCGACTGCTTAGCGCCAGGTACAGAACCCTTCACGACCAGCAAGTTTTGCTCAGTGTCTATTCTCAATACTTGTAGGTTTTGGATCTTCACGCGATCAACCCCCATACGACCACCCATGCGCGTTCCTTTGAATACGCGTGAGGGATCTGAACCGGCACCGATCGAACCGGGAGCGCGGAGACGGTTGTGCTGACCGTGGGTACTTTGTCCTACGCCCGCAAAACCGTGACGGCGAACAACCCCTTGGAAGCCTTTACCTTTTGTCGTTCCAACGATGTCCACAAACTCACCTTCTTCAAACATGCCGACGGTCAAGACATCCCCGAGGCTCACTGCGCCGTCGGCAAAATCTTTGAACTCCACATATTTCTTCTTGGCGGTGGTATTCGCCTTCTTGGCATGGCCGGCGGCAGCTTGGACAGGGTTTTTCTTCTCCCCAAATCCGATCTGCACGGCTGCGTAACCATCGACATCTTCTGTTTTGACTTGGGTGACCACACAGGGGCCCAATTCGATGACCGTACACGGCTGGTTTTTACCCTCCGCGTCGAAGATGCTGGTCATTCCGATTTTCTTGCCAATTAGTCCAGGCATGATTTCAATTGGAATTGATTAAACTTTGATTTCTACTTCCACACCGCTAGGCAGCTCCAACTTCATCAGCGCGTCAATCGTCTTGCTAGATGAAGAGTAGATGTCCAACAAACGCTTGTAGCTGGATAGCTCAAACTGCTCGCGGGCTTTCTTGTTGACGTGAGGGGAACGCAGTACCGTGTAGATACGCTTGTTCGTGGGAAGGGGGATAGGGCCGTTAACGACAGCACCCGTGCTCTTCACCGTTTTCACGATTTTCTCTGCACTCTTGTCTACGAGCATATGGTCGTACGACTTGAGTTTAATGCGAATTTTCTGGCTCATAGGATGGGAAAAGACTTATTTGCTTCCTTTTACTTTTTCGATTACCGCCTCAGCAATGCTGGTGGGGGTTTCGGCATAGTGGCTAAATTCCATAGAGGAGCTTCCACGACCCGACGTAATCGTACGCAAAGTGGTTACGTATCCAAACATTTCACTCAAAGGCACTTTGGCTCGAACGACGGCATCGCCTTCTTTCGAATCCATACCCTCCACGATACCGCGGCGCTTGTTCAAGTCACCGACGACGTCACCCATAGAGGACTCAGGCATAACCACCTCAATCTTCATCATCGGCTCAAGAATCACGGGACGTGCTTTCTTTCCGGCGTCACGGAAACCAATTTTGGCGGCTAATTCAAAAGACAAGGAGTCCGAATCCACCGGGTGGAATGAACCATCCGTCAAAGTGATTTTCATCGTGTCGATGGCATAGCCCGCTAAGGGACCATTGTTCATGGCGTCCTTGAAACCTTTTTCGACCGCGGGGATAAATTCACGAGGAATATTACCTCCCTTGATCTGGTTGTCAAATTGGAGCTGACCGACGAAATCTTCATCTGCGGGACCAATGGTAAAGACGATGTCCGCGAACTTACCGCGACCACCCGTTTGCTTCTTGTAAACCTCACGGTGGTTGAAATTGGCGGTCAAAGCCTCCTTGTACTGAACCTGGGGGGCACCCTGGTTACATTCCACCTTGAACTCGCGCTTGAGGCGGTCCACAATGATTTCCAAGTGTAATTCACCCATACCCGAGATGACCGTCTGGCCCGTCTCTTCGTCTGTGTGCACGCGGAAGGTGGGATCTTCTTCAGCCAATTTGGCCAAGGCCATACCCAACTTGTCCACGTCTGCCTGCGTCTTGGGCTCAACCGCCAAACCAATAACGGGCTCGGGGAAGCTCATAGACTCAAGAACGATCGGACGCTTCTCGTCGCACAAGGTGTCACCCGTACGGATGTCCTTGAAACCTACGCCTGCACCGATGTCGCCCGCCTCGATCATGTCGATAGGGTTTTGCTTGTTCGAGTGCATTTGGAAGATGCGTGAGATACGCTCTTTATTGCCAGTACGCATATTCTTGGTGTAGGAACCCGCATCAATCTTACCGGAGTAGACCCGGAAGAAGCACAAACGACCAACGAAGGGGTCGGTGGCAATTTTGAACGCCAAGGCCGCGAAGGGCTCATCGGGGTCCGGCTTGCGCATTTCCTCGAGTTCCGTGTCGGGATTGGTGCCCGTGATACCTTCTACATCTACCGGAGAAGGCATGTACGACATTACCGCATCCAACATCGTCTGAACACCTTTGTTCTTGAAGGCAGAGCCACACAATACGGGGGTGATCTTTTGAGCAATGGTTGCTTTGCGGATGGCATTCACCAATTCTTCCTTCGTGATGCTATCCGGATCGTCAAAGAACTTCTCCATCAAGTTGTCATCGAACTCGGCAACGGCTTCCACCAGCTTTTCGCGATATTCCGCTACAGTCTCTACCAAGTCGGCAGGGATATCCACCACCTTGTAGGTCATGCCTTGTGTGGCATCGTCCCAAATGATGGCTTCATTGGTCAACAAGTCCACCACACCCTGAAATTCCGTCTCAGCACCGATAGGCACTTGAAGGGGGATGGGGTTTCCTTTCAATTTCTCGTCAATCTGGCGAACTACGTTAAAGAAGTCAGCACCCGTACGGTCCATCTTGTTGACGAAGGCAATACGCGGTACGTTGTACTTCGTTGCCTGGCGCCATACGGTTTCCGTTTGGGGCTGAACACCACCTACGGCACACAAGAGTGCCACGGCACCGTCCAAAACGCGCAATGAACGCTCTACCTCGACGGTAAAGTCTACGTGTCCTGGGGTGTCGATGATGTTAATCTTATACTGTTGAGTCTCTGCCGTATCCTTTCCTTGAACGGTAGGGAAACGCCAAAAACAGGTCGTAGCTGCCGACGTGATGGTGATACCACGCTCCTGCTCCTGAACCATCCAGTCCATGGTCGCAGCACCGTCGTGTACTTCACCAATCTTGTGGCTAACACCCGTGTAATACAGAATACGCTCCGTGGTAGTCGTCTTGCCCGCGTCAATGTGGGCCATGATACCAATGTTACGTGTGAATTTTAAATCGCGCTTAGACATGATATCAATAGTTTAGAAACGGAAGTGAGAGAAGGCTTTGTTTGCCTCGGCCATCTTGTGAACGTCCATACGCTTCTTCACCGCTGCGCCTTCTTCTTTGGCGGCAGCCATGATTTCACCGGCCAGCTTTCCGGCCATGCTCTTTTCGTTGCGACCACGCGCATAACCAATCAACCACTTCATGGCCATAGAGATTTTGCGCTCGGGTCGAATTTGTTGAGGAATCTGGAAGGTCGAACCACCGACGCGGCGGCTGCGAACTTCTACATGAGGCATTACATTGGTCAAAGCGGTTTTCCACTGCTCCAAGCCGTTGGCTTCACCAGACTTTTCAGAAACCAAGTCAATCGCTTCATAAAAGATGGAGTAGGCCGTAGACTTTTTACCGTCGTACATCAAGTTGTTGACGAAGCGGGTTACCAAGGGATCGTTAAAACGGGGATCTGGTAATAGGGGGCGCTTCTTAGCACGCGTCTTTCTCATGGTTTCCTATTATTTTTTGACTTTGGGTCGTTTTGCACCATACTTCGAACGGCGCTGCATGCGGCCATTCACACCGGCGGTGTCCAAGGCGCCACGAACGATGTGGTAGCGGACACCGGGCAAGTCTTTCACACGTCCACCGCGCACGAGCACGATAGAGTGTTCCTGAAGGTTGTGACCTTCTCCGCCAATGTAGGCGTTGACTTCATTCCCGTTGGTGAGGCGCACACGGGCAACCTTACGCATCGCGGAATTCGGCTTCTTAGGGGTGGTTGTGTAAACCCGCGTGCATACGCCGCGGCGTTGAGGGCAAGAGTCCAGCGCTGCGGACTTGCTCTTCTTTTCTAGTTTGACTCGTCCCTTGCGTACGAGCTGCTGAATGGTAGGCATTCTTGTTAATTGTGTTGGTTGTCGTCGCTACAATAAAATACACCCCTAGTTTTTTGGGGACTGCAAATGTAGGCCATTTTATCCTTTCAAACATTGTGGTTTCTTGCCGCTTTCAAACTTTTTCATCGCATCGCTTAACGCTACCTTTGGGACCCTTCCATGTCGAGTTACTTATCCGCCCTCAATTCGGTCCAACAGCAAGCTGTCCAACAGACGGAAGGTCCCGTCATGGTTATTGCTGGAGCAGGCTCAGGAAAAACCCGGGTATTGACCTATCGAATCGCCTATTTGATGGAACGAGGCGTGGATCCTTTCAACATCTTATCCCTCACGTTCACCAATAAAGCCGCGCGCGAAATGAAAGGGCGTGTCGAGAAACTTTTGGGTGGCACGGAAGCCAAAAATTTATGGATGGGGACCTTTCACTCGGTGTTTGCGCGCATACTTCGTATCGAAGGACACCGCTTGGGCTATCCCTCCAACTTTACGATTTACGACAGCGAAGACGCCCAAAAAGTGATTGCAGGCTTGATCAAGGAACGTGACTTGGACAAGGATATCTACAAGGTCAAAGGGGTGGCCGGACGCATCTCCTCCTACAAGAACAACCTAATCACCCCCAAGGCATACCAAAGCCGGGCCGACCTCCAAGAAGCGGATGCCGCAGCGCGTATGCCCAAAATTGGAGCGCTCTATGCGGCATACATGGAGAAATGCTTCCGAGCGGGCGCCATGGATTTTGATGACTTATTACTCAAGACCAATGAGCTTTTTGCCATGTTTCCGGAGGCTCTTGCACGGTACCAAGAGCGATTCAAGTATATCCTCGTAGACGAGTACCAGGACACCAACCATTCCCAGTACCTCATTGTGAAAGCCTTGGCTTCCCGCTATGAAAACCTCTGTGTGGTGGGCGACGATGCCCAAAGCATCTATGCCTTCCGAGGTGCCAACATTCGGAATATTCTAAATTTTCAGAAGGACTACTCAGACGCTAAGCTTTTCAAGCTCGAGCAAAACTACCGGAGCAGCCAGTGCATCGTTCAGGCAGCCAATTCGCTGATCAAGCATAACCAAGATCAATTAGAGAAAAACGTTTGGACCGAGAATCCTCTGGGTGAACGCATCGTAGTGCACAAGAGTGTGAGCGATTCCGATGAGGGCAACTATGTCGCCCAGACCATTTGGGAGCTCCACATGCGGGAGCACACCGCCCACGACCAGTTTGCGATTCTCTACCGCACCAATGCGCAGTCTCGATCTTTTGAAGACGCATTGCGCCGCCGCAACATTCCCTATCGAATTTTTGGCGGGCTTTCCTTCTACCAACGCAAGGAAGTCAAAGACTTGATGGCCTATGTGCGCTTGACCGTCAATCCCAAAGACGAAGAAGCTTTCCGCCGGGTGATCAATTTGCCCGCCCGGGGAATTGGAGACACCACCCTCGCCCGACTGACCATTGCCGCGAATGAGCGGCAAGCCAGCCTTTGGGATGCGGCCGCCGAAGCTGGCGCTTGGGGCGTGGCCATCAACAAACCGACGCAGGAACGCCTTTTGGCCTTTGTGGACTTAGTTAAATCCTACCAAATCATTGCGGAGCAAAAAGACGCCTTTGACGTGGTGGAACACATCGCTCGGAGCAGCGGACTCATTAAACTCTTGTCCGACGACAAGACCCCCGAGGGTATTTCGCGCTACGAGAACGTGCAGGAACTTTTGAATGGCATCAAAGACTTTGTCGAACAGCAACAGCAAGTGGAAGATGGGGATCCGAGTTTGGGGGCCTTCTTGCAAGATGTGGCGCTTTTGACCGACGCAGACCGCCCGGACGACGACGACCGGCCCAAAGTGAATTTGATGACCATTCACCTGGCGAAGGGATTGGAGTTTCCCGCAGTGTTTGTCGTGGGAATGGAGGAGAACCTCTTTCCCTCCATGATGTCCATGGGATCCAGGGCCGATCTGGAAGAAGAGCGCCGCTTGTTTTACGTGGCCCTGACCCGGGCCGAAAAGCGGGCCTTCCTGACGTACGCCCATGTTCGCTACCGTTGGGGTAAACTCATCGATTGCGAGCCCAGCCGCTTCCTAGAAGAATTAGACGAAGCCCACTTGGACGTGCATGTACCCGAATTTCAGCCGAGCTATTCGGTTCCAAAAGAACTGATGGATGCATTCGGCGTATCTTCGTCCCGTTCACGAACCGCCCGACCTTCCGCCGAATCTCGGTCCGTGAAAGCGCCGGATCGACCTCAGAGTCCACCGCCTAGTCCCGTCAGATTCCGCAGGCCCACGGCCCTGAAGCCGTTGGATCAAGCCACAAAATCCGCATCGGGCGCGTCCCATGCTTTGGACCTGGAACTAGATGTAGGAATTCGCGTGGTCCATGACCGTTTTGGCATCGGAAAAGTGACTGAACTTTCCGGCGAGGGAAGCGAAAAAAAAGCGACCATACTCTTTGACAATGCCGGCGAGAAAAAATTGCTCCTCAAGTTTGCTAAATTGCAGCTATTATCATGATTGAAACTTCCCAAATTGCCGCACTGGCCCTGGACTACAACACGGACCGCGAAGACCTTCGCATGCCTGAATACGGCCGTCATGTGCAATCGATGATTGAATATTGCTTGACCCTTCCTGACCGCGAACACCGGACGAAGGTCGCCAACAGCATCATCGATGTCATTGGCAATCTCAACCCGGCCCTTCGAGACAATCCGGACTACCGGCACAAGCTGTGGGACCACCTTTTTGTCATGTCCAATTTTGAATTGGATGTCGACTGCCCCTACCCCACCCCCACGCGGGAAAAACTCAGTGGCAAGCCGGATGCCGTGCCTTACCCCCAAAAGAGCCGGAGTCACCGCTACTATGGAAACATCTTGCAAAACTTGATCTCCACCGTCGCCGATATGGAGGCGTCGGAGGATCGAGATGCCATGGAGTTGGACATTGCCAACCAAATGAAGCGCGCCTACTTGTCCTGGAATAAGGACAATGTCGACGATGCCGTCATCTTTGCCGAACTCCGGATTTTGTCCGGGGGCCGTTTGGGCCAAGAAAAAGCGGCCCTTTCGGTCAACCGGGGCGTCGTGTCTCAGAATGCCCCCCTACACACTCGCACGAAGAAGAAACCCAAGCCCAATTTCAAGCGAAAAACCAACTTTAAACGCAAATAATCTCCTTTCCCTGTGTCCAGTTTTAAAATTACGGGAGGACAACGCCTCCAAGGCGATGTGCACCCTCAAGGGGCTAAGAACGAAGTACTCCAAATCCTGTGTGCAGTCTTGCTGACAGAAGAAACGGTGCGCGTCTCGAATATTCCCGATATCGTGGATGTCAACAAACTCATTGAAATCTTGGGTGACTTTGGCGTCTTGGTCTCAAAACATGGCCATGGAGACTTCAGTTTTTGCGCGAAGGACGTGGACGTCAACTTCCTCTTTTCGGAGACCTACAAGAAAAAAGGAGCCTCCTTACGTGGCTCCATTATGCTCGTAGGGCCCCTATTGACCCGTTTTGGCAAGGGGTACATCCCCAAGCCGGGCGGGGACAAAATTGGACGTCGCCGCCTGGACACGCACTTCCTCGGCTTCATGAAATTGGGGGCCGAATTCAAATACGAAGAGAACTCCCATTTCTACGGGGTGGAACGCCCTGAAGGAGGGATGAAAGGCGCGTATATGTTGCTGGACGAGGCCTCTGTGACTGGCACAGCGAACATCGTCATGGCGGCTGTCTTGACCCCCGGTGTTACCACCATCTACAATGCGGCCTGCGAACCCTATTTACAGCAACTCTGTGCCATGCTCGTTCGGATGGGGGCCAAAATCGAAGGCGTCGGGTCCAACTTGCTCACCATTACAGGTGTCGAACGGCTGGGCGGTACCGAGCACCGCTGTTTGCCCGATATGATTGAAATTGGTTCATGGATTGGCCTTGCCGCGATGACCCAAAGTGAGATCACCATCAAGAACGCGGGCGTCGCCCACCTAGGCGTCATACCCGAAGTGTTCAAGAAGTTGGGCATCCAACTTGAAATCCGTGGCGACGACATCTACATCCCTTCCCAAGCATCCTACGAAATCGGTGCCTACTTGGACGGTTCCATGGTGACCGTCGCCGATGCCCCCTGGCCGGGCTTCACCCCCGACTTGCTCAGTATTGTCCTGGTCACTGCGACCCAAGCCAAGGGCTCGGTATTAATTCACCAAAAGATGTTTGAGAGCCGGCTCTTCTTTGTCGATAAGTTAATCGACATGGGTGCCCAAATCATCCTCTGCGATCCGCACCGCGCCACCGTCATTGGCTTGGACCGGAAAGTACCCTTGCGTGCCACAGTCATGACGTCGCCGGATATCCGGGCGGGAATCGCCCTACTCATTGCTGCCCTGACCGCAGAAGGCACCAGCACCATCCACAACATCGAACAAATTGACCGCGGCTATGAGCGCATTGACGAGCGCCTCCGAGCCCTCGGTGCCCACATTGAACGTATTCCTGCCTAACTTGCGCCCATCATGAAATACACATTCCTCTCCCTCCTGATTGCTTCGAGCCTCGTTTGGACCGCGGCAACGCCTGCCGAAACGAGCCTCCGTCCCGACATGGACCTCCAGTTGGCCAATGTCAATGTGGGCGACCAGGCCCCTGAATTGGCCTACCAAAACCCCAACGGGGACATCATGAAATTGAGCGATCTCCGCGGAAAAGTGGTCTTGATCGACTTTTGGGCTTCCTGGTGTGGCCCATGTCGTATGGAAAACCCCAACGTGGTGCGCATTTACAATGAGTACAAAGACAAAAGATACACGGCGGGTAAAGGATTTGAGATTTACTCGGTCAGTTTGGACCAAGCCAAAGACCGCTGGATCCAGGCAATTGAAAAGGACGGCCTCGTCTGGGCCAGCCATGTGAGCGACCTCCGCGGCTGGAAGGCACAAGGAGCTGCCCTGTATGGCGTCAATTCCATACCGATGACCTTCCTTGTGGATAGCAATGGGAAAGTAATCGCCAAGGGTTTGCGCGGTGCCCAATTAGAGGCAGCCCTTAAGTCGCTTCTGAAATAATCCAGACAAAAGGTCGCCCTCTCGGGGCCGACCTGTCTGACGACTCCTCCGCAATCTGCCATTCTGACACATCGTGCAGTTTGGCAGATTGTTTGCTTTGAGGGGAGCATAGTTTTTATCTGACATGGCCAAAGAATCCACCCCCCACGAACCCCAGGTTCCCGAATCTGAGCTCGAGTCTACTGTTGATACGCCTACCTCCGAGGAGACGGCCGCAGAGACTCCCTCGCATGAAGAAGAAATTCAGGCACTGAAAGACCAAAACTTGCGTCTATATGCCGAGTTTGAAAACTTCCGTCGCCGCAATGCCCGCGAACGTCTGGACCTCATGGCCACGGCCAATGAAAAGGTGCTCAAGTCGGTCCTCCCCATCGTAGACGATTTTGAGCGCGCGCTCAAAAACATCGCCCCCGATTCCCCGGAACGCGTGGGCATGGAATTAATTTATACGAAATTGATGAATACCCTGAAGGCCGAAGGTCTAAAGGAAATGGAATCCACGATAGGGCAGGTCTTTGACGTGGAAACCATGGAAGCGATCACCAATATCCCCGCCCCGAGCCCCGATATGGCGGGCAAAGTGGTGGACCAAATTGAAAAAGGCTATCATTTGGGTAGCAAAATCATTCGCTACGCCAAAGTCGTCGTGGCGGACCAACAACCCGCCTAAGCATGGCCAAGCGCGATTACTACGAGGTTCTAGGCGTCAACAAGTCTGCGGCAGCAGACGAGATTAAAAAAGCCTACCGCAAACTGGCGATACAGTATCACCCGGACAAAAACCCGGGAGATGCCGAGGCTGAGGATAAATTCAAGGAAGCGGCGGAAGCCTACGAGGTCCTCTCCAACCCCGAGAAAAAACAGAAATACGACCAGTATGGCCACCAAGCTTTTGGACCCGGTTCCGGAGGTGGTTTTGGCGGCGGCATGAACATGGACGACATCTTCAGCCACTTCGGAGACATCTTCGGAGGCGGTGGATTCGGTGGTTTTGGCGGAGGAGGAGGCCGAGGCGGCGCAGCACGCGGAGCCAACCTTCGTGTGCGTGTGAAACTCACCCTCGAGGATATCGTGGGAGGGGTCGAAAAGAAAATCAAGATTCGTCGCGCCGTACCCGCGGAGGGATTGACATTTAAAACCTGTACGGTCTGCCAGGGCTCGGGGCAAATTACCCGCATTCAGAATACGATTCTAGGCCAGATGCGCACGGCGTCCGCTTGCCATGGCTGCAATGGATCCGGCAAGATGATTGACAAGCGTCCCGACGGGGTCGGGGCCGATGGCCTGGAGCGCATGGAGGAAGTCGTCAGTGTCAAAATTCCTGCTGGGGTGCAGGACGGCATGCAATTGCGCGTTGGCGGCAAAGGCAACCACGGCCCCATGGGTGGCCCTGCCGGCGATCTCATCGTCAGCATTGAAGAAGATCCTCATCCTGAGCTAGTCCGAGAGGGCCAAAACTTGCATTACGACTTATACCTTTCCTTTCCGGATGTAGCGCTCGGTACAACCGCAGAAATTCCAACCGTCCAAGGAAAAGCACGCATGAAAATTGATGCGGGTACCCAAAGCGGAAAGACGCTGCGACTCAAGGGCAAAGGCTTGCCCAGCGTGGAAGGGTATGGCACGGGTGATTTGTTGGTCCACATTTCGGTCTGGACGCCCAAATCTGTGAGCAGTGAGGAAAAGGCCATGTTGGAGAAACTTCAAGAGAGCGCCAATTTCCAGCCCAATCCTGGGAAGACAGACAAGGGATTCTTTGACCGCGTCAAGGACATGTTTCAGTAAGTCCCGCCATCGCAAACAAAAAACCCCGGCCGTTGAGGACCGGGGTTTTTTATGCTCTGAACTCGGGGCCGCGCGGGCCTAGCGGACGATGGTCACAGGACCTCCGTAGCGGAGCTCCTTGCCGCAGTGCAGCAAGATGTAGTAGGTGCCCGGGGGTAAGGAATTTCCGTTGGCATTGGTGCCGCCCCAGGTGTCATCATAGCCTTCCTGATAGTAAACTTGGCCACCCCAACGGTTCAGCACTCGCAAGGTGCATGTTTCTCCAAATGTGACTTCCGAGAGATCCAAGACGTCGTTCATGCCATCGCCATTGGGCGTCATGGCGTTCTGGACGTTCGAGAGGTCCGGATCGACTTGATCCGGCGAGTAGTACACGAACACTGTATCCATTCCCTGACAGCCAACGGAATTGGTCACAATCACATAGAACGTGGTGGAGTCCTGGTAGGTCCAGGCTTGTGGGTCCTGGCGGCGGTAGTTGTTGAAGTAGACTGGTTTATCCGCGAACCAACGGTAGGCAGAACCCGCGCTAACATTTAAGTAGGCCGTATCCCCTCGAGCAATCACCGTGTCGTTCCCCGCAAAGACAGGCAAGGACCACTGGACCACATCGATGGTGTCATACGTGGTATCAGGGCAGGTCTTGGAGGATACGATCAATCGCACAGGAAATTTGCCGGGCTGCGACCAGCTGACATGCTGGACCGTGTCCCCCGTCGCTCCGAAGGTGTTGGACAAATTGCCAAAATCCCATGAGAAGGTAGCGTCATTGGGAGTGCTACCACTCGCATAGAACATAAGATCTTGTGCTTCAAAGCAGCTTTGCCCATCGTAGGCGATTACATAGTCCGGTGCATCGTAAATGTGAAAACTCTCGTAAACGGTATCCGTGCAAACTAAACCCGGATTGATGACCAACATCACGGTGTATTCACCGGTATCCGGATAGGTCCAAGAGGGAGAGGGCGATGAGCTCGTGTCTTGGGCCGTGGTGGTATCCCCAAAATCCCAGAAGTAGGAAATGGCTCCGGAGGTCTGCGCCTGGAAAGGCATGGTTCGTCCCCCACAGAGCAAGCTGGGTTTCTCCATTTGGGTCAACATGTCCGCCACCACATTGCTCACACAATTGGTGATGTTGAACTGGTAGTCGCGACGCACGGTGGATTGCAGGGTTCCGTTGCGGTATTCGCTCACACATATGCCCACGACAAACTGCCCGGTGGTATTTGCAGAACCCGTAATATATCCCGTGTTCGGATTGATCGTCAATGCCGGATTTCCGGGAATCGGACTGCTGCTCGTTTGTGGTGCAATGAATGAAATGGATGCGTAGGGTGGGGCCGCGGCCGGATTCGGGGAAGCATTTCCGCTCGATCCTCCATTGAGGATGTCGCAGAATTCATAGTACAAGGAATCGCCATCCGCATCGGTGGCCGAGGCATTGATGTTTTGCTGGTCGTTCAAGCAAAGCACAATCGGGGGAACCGTCGTGAATTGAGGTGAATTATTGCAGTTGTCCATCGAGGGAATCTGCACCGTGTAGGTGTTTCCCTTGCCACTGGCCGAAATATTTGAAATGGTCGCATTCCGACAGCAGCGTTGGTAGGAGATGGTATACCCACCTACCCGCGCGGGCAGGGTCATCGTGTGAACATAATCCGCATACTCCGTGCAAATATTCGGAGGCGTGAGTAGGCAGGGATTGCCCGTTCCCGCGGGAACATTAATCGTTGGTCCCTTGTTCACCGTAGGATTAAACAGCTGAGCTCCGGTATTGTCGAAAATGGTGAAGGTTACCGTATTGTCAAACTGGGCGCCTCCGCTGTTGCAGTCACGATAAATGCGAAGCTTGATGGTGTAGTTGTTCCCTCCGTTGCAGGTGTACGTGATTTCACCGCCCACCAAATGTGCTGCTTGTGCACTGTGGGAGAAGAATCCGAATCCCAGAACGAACCCAACAAGCGAAAGAATCTTACGCATCATTCAACCACCTTGATCCACAGTTTGCCGGAGTACTGACCATTTAGGCCCGTGCTCTTCGCGCGCTCTGCCCCTTCGTAGTTGCGGAACTTCAACAAGTACACATAGAACATATTGTTGCGGTTGTCGCGGAAGACCTTGGCAGAGATGCCCTTTTTCGCCAAACTATTGGCCATGCGGTCCGCATTGGCTTGCTCGCCGTATACACCCGCTGTCACATAGTAACCCGGAGAACCAGGAGCCACGTTGGAGGCATATTCGTCGTTTCGGTAGCCCTTGATTGTGCCGTCATTGTTGATGGCATCAGACTGGGCACTTTGGCCCCATGATCCATCCGCAAAGCCTTCATTCGTTCCACCACCCGAAGCCGATGAATTACCACCGCCTCCACGCAATCCTCCGTTTTGAGCACCCGCTTCTTGCAGTTGCAGGCCTTCAGCCTTGAGGGCTTCTTTCTGCTTCTCGAGTTCAGCCGCTTGCGCTGCACCCATTTCTTCCTTGAACTCCTCAAACCGCTCGTTGAGCAATTTCTCGGTTTCTTGGCTGGATTGACGCTGCTTGTCCTTCAATCGCTTGAGTTCCGCTTCTAAGCGTTCATTGCGATTGTTATCGCCGAACTTGTACGACAGAATAAATTCGTTCGACATTCCCAAATACGATGCGTAGGTGTTCGTGCTAAACTCATGCGCATAGCCCAGGGTAAGGACCGGGGTCAAATGCACGCCCGCATTGATAGTCCCGGCATAATTCGAGCGATACATCGCACCGACGTACCCATATTCTCTCATATCGAACAGCAATCCGGCATCCACTTGGGGCTTTACAAAGGCCGCAGCACGAACCGTCACCATGGGCGACAAGACCATGCGGTCCTTTTGGATTTGGATATCATACTGGGTGCGTGCGACGTAGTGGCGAATCAGATGAAAGGCCACGGGACCATCGTAGTTATTACTATAGGTGATGGTGGGATTCAACAATTGGGGCACACTAAGGCCTAGGTTGAAGTCAGACACTCGCAAGTTGATGCCCAGCGTCATGTCCAGGGTTCCATTTTGGTTTGCCGGGAACAAGAAGGGATCTCCCTCGTTTTTCACCCGCACGGAAGCCATATCAAAAGCATTGTTTACATAGCCCGCTCCAACGCCAAAGCTCAGGACTGAATTTTCAGAGAGCTGAGCGTGGTAGGCATAATTGCCATAAATACCCGAACGGCTGACGATGTCTGTTTTATCCGTAAACGCATAAACAGAATATCCGATTCGCTCCTTGTTCAATGCCCCATTGAACACCAAAGCGGAGGTCTCGGGCGCACCTTCCATGCCTTGCCATTGTTGACGGTGCATCGTCGTTAATTCACTAAATCCATCCGCCCCCGAATTCGCAGGATTGGTCATCTGAGGTGCAAAGAAATAATTCGCATATAAAGGGAGTTGTTGGCCTTGAGCCATCCAGCTGCCTAGAGCAAATACAAATAGAAGAGTCTTTTTCATGGAATCAGGGCAATTAATTGCGAATTACAGTGATGGCGCCGCGGTAACGGGGTTCTCCGTTGCAGAGCAGCAAATAGTAGTAGGTTCCGTCAGGCAGGGGATCTCCACCCGCATTACGGCCGTCCCAGCCGCTGATGTAGCGAACCTCTTCGTAGACTTTAGATCCCCAACGATCCAAAATGACGAGGTCACAGGAGTCGGATTGAACCACTTCCGACATGTCGAAGACATCATTGAAGCCATCTCCATTCGGCGTAATAACATTCATCACGTTCGTCAAGTTGGGCAGCAAGGTGGAGGGATCAAATTGAACCACCATCATGGAGTCAATGCCCCAACAACCTAGAGCACTGCGCACCTCTACAAAGTACCACGTGGTGTCGCTCGTGGGGCGCGTTTGCGCATTGGGGTTGTAGGGGTCACTGAAGTAAGCCGGCTTGTCCGCATACCAGTAGTATTGTAAACCCCCGGTCGCATTGAGCTGAACGACGTCGCCGGGCATGACCACTTGGTCGGGACCTGCATTCGGAGTCACCACGATTTGGGTGATTTTTAAGGTGTCATAGCTGGTGCAATTATTCGGACCCGTCGCTTCCACCACATAAGTGCCAGGATCCTTGGCATAGAATGAAACGCCTGAGTAGCTTCCCGTCGCCCACGTCCATTGGTATGCCAGTCCGTTGCCTGTCGCTCCAATCAAAACCGAATCGCCCGCACACAAGGCCAAGCTATCCTTGGGGGCCACATTGACCGTGGGTAAGGGAATCAGGTTGACCTGCAAAGGGGCCGTGGTGAAGTCACAGTTTTCGCTATTGATAACCAATCGATATTGCGCTGAACCGGGCATCAAAGCGGTATCCACCACGATCTCTTCCTGGTCTCCACCAGGAATAGCCTGCCATGTGCCTGTACTAATAGGGTACATCACCTCCCACTGATAGGTCCAGTCGTTGGTGAAACTGGTCGCGTTCGAGCGCAGCAACGTGGAATCACCTGGGCAAATGTCCAAGGAGGCCGCACTCTGCCATGTCCACATGATGTTCTCAATGAAGGTGTCGGGCACCGTATCGACAAAGAGCTCCACGGCATAACTGGTATCGGGGCATCCACCGGGGAACCACGCCGTGACTAAGGAGTACAATCCCGACTGGTTAGTGGTATAGTCTCGGTTCGTCGCGCCGCTGATGGCCACCTTCAATTTTTGACCGAACTGGTCAATCGAGTCTTTGACCCATTGATACGTGACGCTCGTACCTGAAGCAAAGGAAACAGGGCCGCGCAACACGATAGATTCCGTTTCACAGAAGGCCAAAGAATCTATCTGGCTATCCTTGTCTAAAACATTTAGGGTGAACATCCCCGTTGGAATGTGGGTAATCACGGTTTGTGGAGCAAAGACGTTGATCGTCGTGTCTGCGCTCATCACGTCACAGTTGCCCGAGGAGCCGGTAACCCCGTACGAGCCACTGGCAAACACTAGCAATGAATCGGCGGTAGCTCCGGTGATGGGGCTGCCTCCATTGGTCCACACATAGCTGTCAAGGCCCTCGGTGGCATACAAGACGATAGTATCACCTTCACACATTCCCCAATCGGGTCCCCCACTGTATAAATTTTCAAAACCTCCTGAGATGGATTCAATGTTAACCTCCGGGGCCACATTAACGGTCATTTGGATGGTGTCGGACCAAAGAACGGGCGAGGTGGAGCGGACCGCCAAACTGTAAAAATTGTTCGCAGTGATAGTGACCGGGATCACCACCCAGGCATACTTCACCCCGGCAGAGATGGTGTCCGCGATGGTACCTGTGGGAGCGGGCGTGATGGATTGCCATTTGACAATGTCCAAAGTGTCACTCGCGGCTTGGGTGAAGGCCGCCTTCATTCCTGGAGCGAGAAGTACAAAGAAATCGTTTGAAGCGCTCATACCTGGGGCGCCAATAGTCAACGTCAAACGCAAAGAATCTCCTGTGCATTTTGATAGGTTGGGCGCTTGAACCAGATCGAGCGTTTGAGCTCCCAAGGAAGCGGAAAGCAAAAGCAGAGTGGCCAGCGTTAATCGGCGAATCCAAGCCATGAGGAGGTTTCTTTTAGGATAATTAAACAAAGGTAATGCGTTTGGCTTTGACGATTTGGGATTTCTTCCCGAGCGACCCGCATCAACGCCTCTGCGTTCAACCCCATTGAGATTGCGAAATGATCAGAAGGTTGAACGTATTCTCCGAGGTCCATCTTCACGGGTCCAAACTTTGCATGATAGCTCATGTTTTTTCCAAAAAATATCTGTGCGGAAGAACGTCCTGATGCCATACAAAAAGACTACTCCTCCAAGCGAATAGAGCGTTTTAAGAATCAAACCGGGCGGTCCTACCTTTGAAGCATGAAATTGAATCGTCCGCTCCGCTTCGTCCTTCATAGTTTGAAACGTATGCGTCAAGCCTTGAATGGGATTACGCTCAGCTGGGAGAGTGAATTAACGATGCGCGTGCACATTGTGGCGGTCGTTTTGGTGAGTTTGACTGGAGTGTGGGTCGGTCTTTCGGCCACGGAATGGGCCATTGTCTTCTCTCTGTATGGATTGATTATGGGACTAGAATTGGTCAACTCATCCATTGAGGCCCTCTGCGATTTTGTGCAACCCCATGATCATCCTGCCATGAAGCGCACAAAAGATCTAGCGGCAGGGGCCGTGCTGATGGCCTCTGTTTTCGCCGTGGCGGCCGCGATCGTTTTGTTTTACCCAAAAATTTCAGCGCTTCTTGCCCCCTAAACCTATTCTTCCCCATTCGTATGAACTGGAAATCTCAAATTGAGACCGCATTTGATGCGCATCTAGCGCTCTGCAAAAATCTGCAAGCTGAGCATCCTCACTACAATTGGGTCGGGTTTTATTGGATGGATTCGGAGGCCCGTATGCTGGAATTGGGTGCATATGTCGGCGCGAGCACTGACCATACCCGCATTCCTTTTGGCAAAGGGATTTGTGGTCAGGTCGCAGAAAGCGGAGAGGTCTTTGTCGTGCCCGATGTCTCTGCTCAGGACAACTATCTAGCCTGCTCCATCGAAACGCAGTCCGAAATTGTCGTACCCATCTACAAAGACGGGGAACTCATCGGTCAACTCGACATTGACAGCCACACCAAAGATGCTTTTAGCCCGGCGGATCAGGCCAAACTTGAAGCCGTGTGCCGTGCAGTCGCCGACGCCTTGTAGGGGGATCTATTGATTGAATCGGATAGCCTCAACGGGATCGAGGCGCGCAGCCATGGAAGCCGGCGCGAAGCCGGACAGGAGGCCGATGGTCGCCGATAGGAGTACCCCTGTTGCCACATTATTCAAACTCATAGCCAGCTCAAAACCAGAAATCGCTGTCCCAGCAGCCATCAGACCCGCCACTAAAACGAGCCCAACAACTCCGCCAACCACCGAAAGCACCGTAGCCTCGACCAAAAATTGAGTCAGGATAAACGCCCGGGTGGCGCCAAGGGCCTTTTGAATGCCGATCTGTCCGGTCCGTTCACGCACGGAGACGAACATGATGTTGGCTATGCCAAACCCCCCGACTAAAATGGAAAAACCACCAATGACGGTTCCTGCCATGCCGATGGCGCTGAACATCGTGTCCAAACCCTGCGAAAAGACGGAGGTTTCATTGAGGGTGAAATTGTCTTCACTTATCGGCTTCAATCGGCGAATAGCCCGCATGTGCATGCGCAAGTCTTCCTTTAACTCCAAGGTGGTAAAGCCGGGCTTGACCTTCGCTTGAATGGCTGAGCCACCCATTTCATCGCCTTTCAGCGCTGTGAAGAGAGTGGCTGGAATCAACATCTTGGTGTCATGGCTTTGGCCAATCAGATTGGCCCCTTCTTTGGGCAATACCCCAATGATGACAAACGTGCGGCCGTAGCATTGGACACTTTCTCCAATGGCCTGGCCATTGGGGAACAATCCCGCGGCAACATCCGCACCGAGTAACGCCACACTCCGTCCAGAATTCATTTCGCTTTCGGAAAAATAACGACCGCTTTCCACGTTGAGCGCATTTAATGCACCGTAGTGAAAAGTGATGCCGTTTACTTCCACCCTTTCCACACTCGAATTGCCCATTTTCACGGTCTCGTTGCTCCCGACGATGTAGGTGATAAAATCAGCCGTTCTGGGGTTCCTGGCACTAAGGCGCTTGAAGTCATTCATGCCCACTTCCGGGCGCTGGAAATACTTCCACCACGCATATTCCCCGTCGCCTCCTCCCCAGGGCCATTTTTGGACGTATACCACGTCACTTCCTAGGCTATCGACCGATTGGCGAATATTCCGCTCAAGGCTATCCACAATGGCATACACCGCGATGATGGCAAAAATGCCAATCGTAATACCTAGAAGACTTAAAAAGGTGCGCAATCGATTGGAAATCAGTGCCATCCAGGCAAAGCGGAAGGATTCAGAAAGGAGGGCGGATATTTTGCGCATAGGTGGTGAAATTTACAAAGTCCATGCCACGGAATCCCTACCTTTGATTCTTGATTTTCTCCACATCCATGTCTGCGCTTACCCCTGTACGTTCTGCCCTTATTTCGGTCTACCACAAAGATGGCCTGGCTCCCATCCTTCACGCCCTGCACAATCAGGGTGTGGCGATGTATTCAACGGGAGGAACACAAACATTTATTGAATCGGAAGGGCTTCCTTCCACACCCATTGAGCAGGTCACAGGATTCCCGAGTATTTTGGATGGCCGGGTCAAAACCCTTCACCCCCATGTATTCGGTGGCATTCTCTGGCGCAGGGCCAACCCGGCTGATGCGAAGACAGTCACTGAGCGAAACATTCCCAGTTTTGACTTGGTCATCGTCGACCTCTACCCTTTTGAAGATACCGTCGCGTCCGGGGCCTCCGTGGAGGACATCATTGAAAAAATTGACATCGGGGGCATTTCCCTCATCCGTGCCGGGGCCAAAAACTACACGGACGTGTGGATGGTTTCCTCGCGCCTCGAATACGCCGAAGTTTTGCATATCCTAACTGAACAAGGGGCGCAAACGACCTTGGAGCAACGCAAGGCCTTTGCGGGACGCAGCTTCCAAGTAAGCCACCACTACGACGGAGCCATTAGTGCCTGGTTTGCCGGCGAATCTAAGCCCTTCCCGGGCCTTCCTGGCGAGCGCCGTGCGCTTCGATATGGGGAGAATCCCCACCAGCCCGCGTGGTTTATCGGCAACCTCGATGAGCTCTTCGTCCAACACAACGGAAAGGAGTTGAGCTATAACAATTTGCTGGATATTGATGCCGCCATGCTCTTCTGCGCCGAAGGCGGTGAGGACCCCACGGTGGCCATCATCAAACACAACAACGCCTGCGGCATGGCATCAGCAGCGAGCCTCAGCCAGGCCTGGGACCGCGCACTGGCGGCTGATCCGGTGTCTGCCTTTGGAGGGGTGATCGCCTGCAACGAGGCGGTGGACGAAGAAACAGCTGCCAAGATGAACGATTTATTCTTTGAGGTAGTCATCGCTCCTTGGTATAGTGTGGCCGCTTTGGACATCTTGAAGAGCAAGAAAAATCGCATCATCTTGGAGAGCCAGCCCTGTGCTTGGCCCCAACATTTGGTGCGTTCAACCCTAAACGGGGTCTTGCTCCAAGCTCGAGACAGCCACCGCGACAGCGAAGCCGATTTGACTGTAGCCACCCAGCGCGCGCCCTCCGCTCAAGAAGTGGACGATTTGCTTTTTGCCTCCGCCGTGTGCAAGCACACCAAGAGCAATACGATTGTGTTGGCCAAAGACCGTCAGCTCATTGCGAGCGGAACCGGCCAGACGTCTCGCGTGGACGCCCTGAAGCAAGCGATTCAGAAGGCCCAATCGTTTGGAATTTCACTCGAAGGTGCCGTGATGGCCTCGGATGCATTTTTTCCTTTCCCAGATTGTGTGGAAATTGCATACGAAGCCGGCATCCGGGCAGTGATACAACCAGGAGGTTCCATCAAGGACCAATTGAGCACCGATTACTGTGACGCCAACGGCATGGCTATGGTCATGACGGGCATTCGCCATTTTAAACATTGACATACGAAGACCATGGGACTGTTTGACTTTTTGACCTACGACATCGCGATTGACCTCGGAACGGCCAATACGCTCATCATTCACAACGACAAAGTGGTCGTGGACGCCCCGTCCATTGTCGCCATGGATCGCACCACCAATGCCATCCTGGCCATTGGCCACGAGGCCATGCAAATGCACGGCAAGACACACGAGAACATCCGGACCGTTCGCCCCTTGAAAGACGGGGTCATAGCCGACTTCGTCGCCTCCGAGCACATGATTCGCGAGATGATCAAGAGCATTCCCGTATTGAAGAATAAATGGCTCACCCCCTCCTTGCGGATGGTTATTTGCATTCCTTCGGGCATTACCGAAGTGGAGAAGCGCGCCGTTCGCGACTCCGCTGAGCATGCCAACGCCAAGGAAGTCTACCTCATCCACGAACCCATGGCCGCTGCGATCGGTATCGGGGTGGACGTGTTGGAACCCAAGGGTAACATGATCATCGACATCGGTGGCGGTACCACCGAAATTGCGGTCATGGCTTTGGGTGGCATCGTCTGCGACAAGAGTGTGAAAGTGGCCGGGGATGTATTTACCAACGATATCGCCTACTACATGCGTTCTCAACACAACCTCTATGTGGGTGAACGCACAGCCGAAATGATCAAAATCACGGTGGGTGCAGCCATTGAGAACTTATCCAACCCCCCTGATGACATGAGCGTTCAGGGCCGGGACTTGATTACGGGCAAGCCAAAGCAAGTGGATATCTCCTACAAAGAGATTGCCCGCGCGTTGGACAAATCCTTGACCCGCATCGAGGATGCCGTCATGGAAGCCCTGTCCATGACTCCCCCAGAATTGTCAGCGGACATCTACAACTCAGGAATCTATATGGCGGGTGGCGGTTCCATGTTACGCGGATTGGATCAACGCATCTCGGCCAAAACGGATTTACCCGTTTATGTCGCGGAAGATCCCCTACGCGCCGTCGTGCGAGGCACGGGCATTGCTTTGAAAAATCTGGAGAAATACCGGACTCTTTTGATGCGCTAAGCTCATGCGGAACGTCCTGCGCTTTTTCTTGCGCTATCGGCTTATTCTGGTCTTCTTGGGACTCCAGATGACCGGCTTGGCCTTGACGTACCGAGATTCCCCCATGCATACTTCGCTATATTGGTCTCGAGTCCTCGAAACCCAAGCCCAATGGAATGCTACGACAGATGGCTGGCGGGCATACTTTGACCTGGAATCCGACAACCTTCGGTTGCAAGCTGAGAACGCTTCGCTCAGGGCCCAGTTGAGCCAACCTGCCGCCCGGCCCATCAATGCCGTGGACAGCAACCAATTCTCTTGGACCGCCAGCGAAGTCATCTATTCGACCTCCCACCTGCTCAACAATGTGCTTTTGCTCAATCGCGGAAGTCAAGACGGCGTCGAGCCGGGCCAAGGGGTTCTATCCTCAGACGGTGTTTTGGGCGTGGTCAGCCAAACAAGCCCGCATTTTTCCAAAGTCATTTCGCTCCTGCATAGCGAGTCCAGAATTTCCGGAACGGTCCGCCGTTCCGGCCACTTTGGGACAGTCGTGTGGGCCGGAGGGGCTCCAAACTTGGTCGACTTTGAAGACATCCCTTTAGAGGCAAAACTCCAACTTGGCGACACCGTGGTCACCGACGCCCGTTCGGCGATTTTTCCCGCTGGATGGCCCATTGGCATGGTGGTGGACGTCCGTACAGATTCCTCCACTTTTACTCAGCGCGCCACACTCCGAATTTGGGGCGGGGTGAGCAGGCAGCAAGCAGCTTATATCGTAAAGAATATCCTCGCCGAGGAGCAACGCACATTGCTGGAACCATGAGATACTGGCAACCCTGGGCCTTGTGGTCCCTCGTTATCCTGCTCTTCCAGAGCTTCGTGCTGAGTCAAGTACATATTTATGGATACCTCAATCCCTATCTCTATGTCCTCGTCATCCTGCTAGCCCCGGCAACCTGGTCCAGGATGACCCTATTGCTTACAGGTGCCTTCCTAGGCGCTTGGATGGACTTCCAAATGCACAGTGGAGGAATGCATCTCATGGCTACCAGCCTCATTGGCTACTTCCGCCCCTCCCTTCTCGCTTCGGTGTTACCTCGAGCAGCGGAAGAAGATTTGGGCTTCACCTTGTCTGACATGGGACCTGGCAAATGGATTACCTATACGGGACTCAGTGTTGTTGCGCATCATGCCTTCTTATTCGCAGTGGATGCCCATGGGCTTTATGCTTTCTGGGGCTATGTCTGGCGAACAATCGTGTCAGCGGGTACAACCACCTTGCTGATATACCTCGCTGCGACGCTCATGAAACCCAGTGGGAAGCGATGAAGCGAACTAGCCTCTACTTCTTCTTGCTCTTTGGTGCGACCGGCATCTTCATCGCACGACTTTTTTACATTCAACTGATCGACGAACGATATACGTTGAATGCCGCCAATAATGCCCAGCGGATTGAGAAAGTATTTGCCCCCCGAGGGGTTATGCTCGACCGAAATGGTCAGGTCATGGCTTCCAACCAAATTGCCTATGACGTCGAGGCCACGCCCCGATTAATGAAAAATATAGACACCGTCCGACTCGCCTCCTTACTCGGGGAGGAGGTGGATCGTCTCACCCGTGCCCTGCAAAAAGCTAAAGTTTATTCCCCTTTTCGGCCAAGTGCAATCCTACGAGGATTAACCGCGAATGATTACGCGCGAATTCAAGAAGAAATTTCCTTTTACCCCGGCATCCATCTGCGGCGGCGCATCTTGCGGAAGTACATCACCCCCACCGGCGGCAACGTATTGGGCTATGTCTCTGAAGTCAATGATTATCTACTCGGCAAAAAACCCGAATATGAGATGGGCGATTATATCGGAATCTCGGGAATCGAGGCTAGTTATGAGGAGGCCCTCCGAGGCAAGGCAGGCAGGCGATACATTACGGTGGACAACCTCAATCGCGATGTAGGGCCTTTACAAGGGGGGAAGTATGATCAAAAGCCCGTTCCCGGAGAAAACCTGACGCTCACTTTGGATGCGACGCTGCAAGCCTATGGGGAACTTTTGATGTCCGGAAAACGGGGCTCCATCGTGGCCATCGAACCTCAGACGGGCGAGATCTTAGCCCTGGTCAGCGCACCGAACTACGATCCCAACGCCCTGGTCGGTCGCTATCGGTCACGGAATTATTCGCGCCTCTACACGGATTCGATCAATAAACCTCTCTATGACCGGGGAATACTGGCAGAATATCCCCCAGGGTCTCCTTTCAAAGTACTCAATGCGCTGATTGCCTTGCAAGAAGGGGTCATCACGCCGGCAACCCAATTCACCTGCATAGATGGGTACCATTTTGGCCGCCTTCACGTCGGTTGCCACTGTAAGGCGGGGACCCTGGATTTGCGGCAATCGATTTCTAAGTCGTGTAACAACTATCACTGCCAAATCCTCAAGAAGACCCTCGATAAATTTCCGACGGCCTCTCAGGGAGTCAACCAATGGCACAAGCATGTAACGAGTTTTGGATTAGGACAATTTCTGGGGGTAGACCTCCCAACAGGCCGAAGAGGTTTTGTTCCGGATGGCTCCTACTACAATCGGGTCTATCGATCCGACCGGTGGAAATCGCCCACGGTCATTTCTTTGGCGATTGGCCAAGGGGAATTGGTGGTGACACCCATCCAGTTGGCGAATGTGGCGGCGGCTATGGCCAACCGAGGGTATTGGTATACCCCTCACGTGGTTCGGCAAATCGGGTCGAACCCTGTGGATCCCGAAATATTCCACTTCAAACATGTGACGACCATCGACCCCGAACACTTTGATATCATCATTCAGGGTATGGCTGACGTGTTCGAGAGCGGCACGGCTCGGGCTTCGCGCTTGGACGGGCTTCCGATGGCGGGGAAAACGGGCACGGCGGAAAACCCTCACGGGCAGGACCATTCCATCTTTATGGCCTTTGCTCCCGTGGACAATCCTAAAATTGCCCTAGCTATTATCGTGGAAAATGGCTACTGGGGTTCTCGCTGGGCCGCCCCCATCGCGAGTCTCATGATGGAAAAGTACATTCATGGAGACGTGAGTAGACCCCTTCTTGAAAAAACCATGGTAGAAGGCAGCCTAGTCGGTGAATACCGCGTTCACAGTGTCCGAACTGAACTCCCCCCGTACTGATGCAGCGCCAGAGTAGTTGGTTTGGAAAGTTGGATGGACTCAGTGTCGGTCTTTTCTTATTCTTGGTCATCTTCGGATGGATGAACATCTATGCCACGGTGAATCCCGAGATCCAAGGCTTTGGATGGGACTGGAACAATGAGGCAGGACGCCAATTATTGTTCATGGGACTTAGCGCCTTATTGATTCTTATCGTGTTGCTCAGCGATACGAGACTATTTGAAGTGCTCACCGTACCAATCTACCTCGTGACCCTCGCTTTGCTGCTGGCCGTCTTGGTGGCGGGAAAAGAGGTGGGTGGAAATAAGAGTTGGCTTGAAATCGGAGGATTCGGACTACAGCCTTCCGAATTTGCCAAAATGGGCGCCGCATTGATGTGTGCTCGAATGCTCTCGCAACGAGGGGTAGATTTGCGCCATTGGCGATTCCGATGGGTGCCCGCGATCTCGGCCTTTCTACCCATGGGACTCATCCTTCTCCAGCCAGATACCGGATCTGCCATCGTTTTTCTTGGCTTTATGCTCGTTTTTTACCGGGAAGGACTTCCGGGTTACTTCATATTTCTCGGATTGGGAGCCATGGTCGTCTCCGTACTTGCTCTGGCGTTCTCCAGTGAGACCGTCTTGATTCTCATTGCATTGAGCATTTTGCTTGCCTTGGGGCTCGATCGGCTTCAGCGTAGACTGAAATGGCGAATTGTCCTGCGTCACCCAGCTCTTTGGTATGGACTTTTAGCTATGGGTTGGGCCTTGACCGTAAATCAAGTCTTCAATACGGTCCTGCAGCCACACCAAAAGGTTCGAGTTCAGCTTCTTTTGGGCCAAATTGACCAACCCAATGCTGCCGGTTACCAAACAGCCCAGTCACTTATTGCCATCGGGTCGGGAGGCTTCATGGGCAAAGGATACATGCAGGGAACTCAAACAAAGTTAAATTTTGTCCCAGCCCAGACCACCGATTATATCTTCTGCACGGTGGGCGAGGAATGGGGATTTCTCGGTTCTTTCGTCGTCCTACTCGCCTTTGCGGGACTCATAGGTCGCATTCTATACCTCGCCGAGCGTCAAAAAGAGGCGTTCTCACGAATTTACGGATTTGGGATTGCCTCCATTTTGCTCATCCACTTCTTGGTAAATATTGGCATGACGCTCGGTTTGGTGCCTGTCATAGGCATACCGCTCCCCTTCTTCAGTTACGGGGGCTCGTCCCTATGGGCCTTCACCCTGATGCTTTTTATATTCCTGCGGCTAGATTCTCAACGTTGGAATACACTCTAAGCACCTCGACTGGGCGGGCATAAAAAAAGGGGCACCCGCTGGGTGCCCCTTTTTTTGTCTCGGCGCTCGGCTCAGTAGAACTTTCCGCGGTAGTCTTCCACATCGGCCCCGTCAATCAATGCCTGGAACAAGGCGGACTGCACACGTTGGCGCAACTGGTTGTTTTGTGCGGCGACGTCGCCGGCGTTGGCATTCAAGCCAGGATTCTCAATGATGTTCAAAACCTTGAATTGGTAGACACCATTGAGGCCATCCAATACGCCGGAGGTAAATCCAACGGGGGAACCCACCGCGGCACCCACAATGCGCGCTTCACGGCCTGCACCCGGCAAGAAGAGGCTGGACAGGCTCACCGTGGCCTTTTGAGCCGCCGGCTTCATGGTATCCCACTGAGACTTGAGGTAACGCACTTTAGCGTGGTTGGTGGCCAACATGCGCAATTCGTCGCGTACTTCATCCACCGACTTGTAGCCCGGCTCATAGACGGCGGTCAGCTGAGTGACCACATAGTTCTGGTAATTGTTGTTGATGACGCCCACTTCGTTCAGGCTGCGCTCGGCATTAAAGGCCCAACGAATGACTTCACGGCTTTCGCCCAGTCCGACAATGGTTTGGTCGGTAGCGGCCGTATTCTTGTTGGGCAACAAAGGCACATTGAAACGGTTGGATACGGATTGAGCATCCTCGCCCGCTTGAATCGCCTTGGCGAACTCAGCCGCTTGGGTATAGATGTTTTGCTCCGTCTCCTTCGAGACATTTACACGGCGGAAGACTTGGGCGAGCTGCACAGAGGGAACCGCGCCGCGCTGGCCCGTGACGTTGATAATGTGGTATCCAAAGTTGGTGAAAACCAATCCCGTAGAGCCGGTGCTCTGTCGGAAGCAATAATCTTCAAATGGCTTGGCCAGCATTCCTGACTTGAACCAACCGAGGTCCCCGCCTTTCATGCTAGCAACGACGTCGTCATTGAACGAGCTTGCGACAGCATCAAAGTTTAAGGAACCTGAATTGATGCCAGCGAGCAAGGAGTCCGCAATGGTCTTAGCGGTGGCAAAGTCCCGCGTCGCTTGAGAGCGCTCAGCACCTGCAAAAGAAACCAAAATGTGGCGTGCTGAAACGGAATCGGGCATGTTACGGCGGCTCATGACCTTGACAATTTGATAACCTGGCCCAATTTCAATAGGCCCGCTCACAAATCCCGTAGGCTGTCCCTCTATGGCGGTCTTCAACGACTCATCCAACCGCTCCAAGCCAAAGAAGGCATCTTGGAAAGGCACATCGCTATTCGCCATAACATAGGCCGAGTCGTCCGTGCTGGCCGCCAATTCCACTTGCATCTCAGCCAATTCAGCCAACACCGCATCGCGGTCTGACTGCGAGGGGGCGATGGGGAAATTGGCAAAGTAGAGGTCTCGAAGCTCGTTGACCACCTTAAAGCTTTCTTTGTTTTCCGCGTAAACCGCTTTGAAATCCGCCTCGGTCACTTCGACCAAGGAATCCTGGATACTGTTCACCAATAGACCGGACCATTCGATTTCCGCTTGGCGGGTTTGACGCGCCATGGTGTGCTGATAGACCGAAACGGGGGTGCGCAAGCCTTGCTTTACCGCCGTGTAGAATTTGTTGGAGAGAGCCTCATTGCGAACATCCTGCTCGAAATTGACCCAGTTCAACCACTGATCGGTCGCTTCTTGACTCGCGTCTTTGTTATCTCGCAAGTTTGCCAAGGCAGACTTCAGCAATTCGGGATTGAAACGCCCTGTATTCGGATCGCGGAAGCCTTCCATCGATTGGATACTGGGATTGGCGATGATGGCGTCCCACAATTCTTCCGTTGAGACGGTAAAGCCCAAGGTGGCCTGTAACTCACCAATCAATCGGTTCTGTAACTGCTGGTTCCAGACCATTTGGGAAAGCTGCATGCTCCCCATGTTCGCCATCTGCGGGTTGTTCACGCGGAGGTCCTCCATTTCCCGATTGAAATCCATCGCGGAGATTTTTTCTCCGTTGATGAATCCAACGGCATCCTGGTCTCCATTGAATAAGACGGAGCCGGAAGAAAAGAATTCTCCTAAAATGAATGCGCCCAAGGCAAAACCTATGGCGACAATGACTAAGCCGGAACGACGGCGGAGGCGATCAAACATACCCATAATGCGTAGAAAATAAGGGTGCGAATATACAAATCAGATTGCCCGCACACAGCAATAAATGTTGGACTTAATCTTGATCTTTCGAGACAATCACGCAGGCAATGCGCTGAGCATCCATCGTTTCAATGCTGAAGACCCAATTCCCGAGTTGTAAGGTCTCCCCTTCCACAGGCAAATGGCCAAGGTGATCTGCGATCAATCCCCCCAAGGTGCTGTATCCATCGTCCTCTGGCCAATCAAAGCCATAGGTTTCGTTGAGATGGTCCACTTCGAGCGAAGCATCCAACCGCCAGGTTCCATTGGGAAGCACTTCTTCCGTTCGCACGTCGCTATCGTGCTCGTCATCAATTTCACCAAAGAGCTCCTCCACCACGTCCTCTAGGGTGACAATCCCCGTGAGAGAGCCGAGGTCATCGACCACCGAAGCCATGGATCGCTTCTCCCGAATCAACATTTTAAAGACCTCCTGAGCACTCATCGTCTCGGGCACGAAGGACAGGGGCGTCAGGATGGAGGCTAGTCTTTTGGGTCGGCGGAACAAGCCAAAGGCATGCACATAGGCAAATGCATCATCGACGGTCTCCCGGTAGACCACCAATTTGGAAAAGCCTGTCTGAGTGAATTGGTCACGGAGGTCATCCATCGTGATGTCCGCGGGCACGGCGCATATCTCAGTACGCGGCACCATGCAGGACCGCACCTTCGTATCACCAAAGTCCAGCGCATTTCGAAAGAGTTCTATTTCAGGCTCCACCTCTTCGGCTGAACTTCCCTCTTCCAGGTAGTGGTCCAAATCCGCACGTCCAAAGACAACGGGTTCTCGCACCGACTGAATGTCTCGACCCATACGACGGAGAAACAAACGGCTGAGTCGCGTGAGGATTTCAACGAGAGGCCAAAGCAAAAAGTAGATCCCCATCAAAGGCACCGTAAACCAGCGCAAGGAATCATTGGCCCGATGGCGGAAAAATGCTTTGGGTAAATATTCCGCGACAAAAAGCACGACAATGGTGGATCCTAAAGTCTCTAGGGTCACCGCCCACCCGGTACCCATATATTTCAAAAGCCAAGGATCGAGAATGGCGGCCGTCTTGAGGCCGACGACAACCAAAGCCAAGGTGTTCCCCATGAGCATAGCGCCGATATAATGGCCTGGATGGGCAATGAGGTAGGCCAACCACCTCCCGAGGAGGGTCGAGCGCTTTGTTTCAATCTCAATCTGAAGACGGTTTGCGCTCAAGTAGGCGATTTCCATACCCGAGAAAAAGGCAGAGAAAACCAAAGCACAGAGAAGGACTAAACCGTTGCTCATGATGGCTTGGAAGCCTCGTCGTGGGATTTCCAACGCGCTTCCATCGTCTTGCGCTGTTTGCGGCGAAGACCAAACATAAAAAAGCCCAAAAAGGCAAATAGAATGAACATGTAGGCCCTATTGCGATCCTCATTCCATTGGCTGTAAATCGTTTCGAGGGAGAGCAACCCAATCACCATCCAGACCCATTCAACGGTGCGGAGGCTGCGGCGGGCAAAGTTTGGTTTCATTCGAGGTTATTTTCGTCGCCTTCAAAGTGGCCGGACACTGCAAAGATGGTGTATTGCGACAAATCTTCTCGTGCCACAAAGCCTTTTCCTTGCACTTCTTCGCCTTTGTCGAGAATGCGGACTTCGGATTCGCTTCGAAATTCTTGTTTCACACGGTCCCATTCCATCGCAGATGTGTACAAGGCGTTGCCTCCGTCTTGGACGACCTCTACATCCCCAGTCAGTACCCAAACTTGGTCGGACATGCGCCGCACCGCTTTATCGGCCTTGAGGTAGCCTGTCTCGGCCCCACGAGCGTTTAGGATGCTCACCCGAAAGCCTTGGCGAAATACCTGGCGGGGCCATTCCTCTGCCTCTGAATAATCTTCTAAAAGTCCCGCATCCACACGAATTTTGGCGAGGCCACTATCGCTGTAGATAATCTGTACATGCTCCTGCTCCACCATAGCACCTTGAAACGACTGCGCTAGCTGGCTCACCGCCACCTCGTCGTTGGAACAAGCCCCGGCTGCCAACAACAAGGGAGCCCAGAAGGCCCCCTTGAATGGTATGCTTGGTTGCTTCCCCACCGTGTTAGAAACGGACCGTAACGGTTTCATTAATCCAACATCCAATGGTGTAGCGGTCTCCCTCTTTGTAATTAAACTGGAAGGAAATGCTCTTATCCGGAATGCCCGCGCGCAGATTCACAATCGTTCTATCCACACGGGCAGCTATACTTGGATCGACACTCTTAGCACGGTTCGCCTTGTCAATGGCGGCCCAGTAAACCGCATTCTTTTCAAACACGTTGTTCCCGCACGTTCCAGCTGCCGAAGCATAGACATTCGCCCACATCAAGTAGGCCTCGCCCGAGTTCTCGTTGGCGCGAACGGCGTTCGCACAATCGCTCTTTGCAGCCACCAAGTTGCCCAATTTGAGATGGATTGCCGCCAATCGCAGGTAGTCCCGCGACTTTTTCAAAGGATCTGCCTCTAGGGCAATGGCGTCGGTGAAGTACTTCAAGGCATCGTCGTATTTCTCGTTCTTGATACTCAAAACTCCCATGGATCGGGCGGCCTGAGCAGACGGATCCAAATCATAGAGGGACTGTGCCACTTGATAATAAATGGGGTTGTCTGTACAATCAGAGGTACCGGCTGTATCCGTGCGCTCTTTGGAAAGCAGCTTTTCTGCCCGACGCAACCAGGCGGCATCCTCGGCATGCTTATCGAAGTTTTCTTGGTTGTAGATTAAGCCCATGCGGTCGCAGGTCAACAAAGGAGCCAAACCGCGCTCAATGTTACCAATGAGTTTGTTGGATTGCTCCAAGAGGCGCTTGTCAATGTCGAGCACCCGTTTTTCGCGTGATGTAATGGTTCCCAAAGTGTCCTTCTCCGTCAAGCTGGTAATCTCGCGGTTCCAATTGTCCGACTGAATTTCGATGGCTTCCCCAACCGCTCCATATGCATTCAATAGACCTTCGGAATCCAAGGTGTCCACCTTGTACAGGGCGATGGCCGCGTTGAAGTAGTTATTGAGATATAATGGCTGAATTTCTCCCGGATTGATCGCCAAGGCCGCGTTGAACATTTGGAATGCCTGGTAACTGTCTTTGGGATGATACTCGTAGTAGTCATTGGCTTTTTGACCCAGAATCTTGGCCTCATTCCCCGGATAATAGCGATTCCAATCATCATACATGGCCATCAAGTCATCAATGAGAGCCTGCTTTTGGGCAGGATCCACGGCTGCTTTGATTTTCGCGTCAAAAATTTTAGGGGCAAACTTGTAGACTACCTCGCTGGCTTGAGGACAGGTGGTGTACACCAATAACCAGGGCTCATACGCTTGCAGATATTCCTTGCTATTGCACAGTGAACCAAAGTTGTTGTAATTCTCAAAACAACGAATGCTGTCGGCTTCCGTAGATCCCCATTGCTGGGCTTGGGCTCCAAAAGATAACAACGCGATACAAACAATTATAAAACGCTTCATAGGTATTAACGGTATTTAAATTTCATAAACCATTGATCGTTGAGCGTGACCCCAACAACGGCCTGAGTGAAGAATTCTTGGACCAAATTATTTTGCTTCGTTCCGTAGGTACCCACCTGAGCACCAATGTGAAGCGTTGCAAATTTAACATCCCCAGGTAAAATGGCACGGCCTCCGAGCGGAAGACCAACCCCTACCGAGCCCAACCAGGCGTGAATCGGCGTGCTGTTCAGCACCAAACCTGTGCTTTCATATTGAAAACTCGCACGATACGCCACTTCTGACCCGTAAGATTTCAAACGCTTCCCCGGCAATGCCAAGGAGGGAATCATCGAGGCCGATACGGAGAAGCGGTGGCCGTTTTCTGCATAGACCGGCGTCCAAGGCTCTGAGCTTAGCCATGGTAGAGTACCCGTCCAAAAAGGGAGTAACTCCATTTGCTCCGTCATCTGATATTGTGCGCCGATCGACCAAGCTGAAATCGGAAGATCTTTTACTGGCTTCGATATTTCCAACCCGAGGGCCATCTGGGTAGGGATATAAATCAACCCTGATTCTCCTACGATGGCACTACCTGTGTCCAACGGGGTGTCCATGCCCGAACCCGTAGATATATAGGTGTAACTCACGTCGCTATAGGTGCTTTGAATGGATGAACCGTCGCGAAATGTCAATCCGAGCATGGCCTGCAGAGATCCCATCGGGATGCGCAATTGCGCCCCGGCATCCCACATCCAATCGCTAGTCAACGTCCGCTGAGTGAGGCGAACCGCGTTGAATTGATTGTTGACGAAAATAAGGTTCGTCGTTTGGTCTAAAGAACCAAAGACATAGTTGGCATTGACTCCTAGTGAGAGATATTTCAGAGCCGTAAAGCCCACGCCAAAATGTGCTTTGTTGAATCCGCCCTTGCCCTGATATTGTTGAACGTATTCACCAAAATCAGGATCAGAACCCCCCGTAAGCATGTCATAGCCGGTCAAACTATACGGCATCACCCCGGCTGAAAAGCCCATCCATTTTTTCAGCGGGAAAGCAATGCCCATGTTGCGAAATCCTCCCGTGGTATTCCACAAGCTCGCTGTCTTCGTCGATTGGTGTATACCCTGATAACTTCCACCTAGGTCCAAGGTGGTGTAGCGAATGTTGGCATAGCTCGCTGGCTGAGCCGGATTGACATAAAGACCTGAGTGAGCCGCGGCCTGGGTTCCCCCCATAAGCTGATGATAGGCGAAGGCATTGGGCTGAACCAATCCATGTCCATACAACGAATAGGGACTCACGCTTCCGCTTTGTGCCAAGGCCCATGGGCCTCCTGCGAGGAGAAGAAGAAGAAGGGGGAGAAACTTACAGGTTCTTTTCATAATCGTACTGGGCGAAAATCCCAAGGGCTTCCAAATTTGAGGCTGCAAAGATGCCGCTTTCCAATGGTTTAGCAAAAGCCGAGCCATCCCCTCCCGTTAAATAAATCGCCACGTCTGGGTATTCTTGGCGCCATGAAGCAATCCAAAACTGCATTTCGGCCAGCATTCCATGATACGCCCCTTGCTGCATGCTCGACTCTGTCGTGATCGTACCCGTGGGGCTAAAGGGTAAAGACTCCGGGGACAGACGTGGAAGTACCCGCGCCCCCGCCGCCATGGCCTCAAGGCGCATGGTCCACCCGGGGGAAATGGGTCCACCACGCAAGGTGTTGGCGGCATCCAGCAACGTTCCAGTTAGACAGGTCCCGCAAGAAATCACAGCCAGATCACCCACTGGGTGCAGCCTGCGGGCCCCTAGTACGGCCAAACATCGATCTAATCCAATGGTTGGGGCCGCCTGCCACGTCATAGGCCATGGACTATCCTGCGTTAAAACGGCAGTTGATAGATCCTCAGGCACAAATCTCTGCGCCGTATTGACAATGCGAAGCTCAACGCCTTCAGCCATGGAATCCAGCCATGACCAATCGTCCAGCTTAAAGAATTCAGTCTCTCCAAGCTGCTCTCCGTGGGGAGAAAAACGCGTGCGCTTATTCCGGGTATTCCCTAGCTCAATGGCCCAAATCATGGCGCAAAAGTAGCCCTAACGCACCGCTTAAGCATCGAGGAAAACGACCTTCTTCGATGTTTCGTGGTGTGCATAGACGGCGTCCCGATAATGGGCCTCCACTTGATTTCGCTTGATTTTGAGCGTGGGAGTCAAAAAGCCATTCTCGACCGTCCAATCTTCCGCGACCCAAATCAAACGGTCCATCTTTTCATGGGACGAAAGGGTGGCGTTGACCTCGGAGAGCAACTCTTCCGCCGCTTTGTGCACGTCTTTTTGAGACCCATTTCGAGCGTCTTCGGTCATGACCGCTAGAGCGACGGGCTGAGGAAGATCCAAGCCCACCACGCATACCTGCGCCATGTGTTCAGATTGTAGTAGAAGACCTTCAATCGGCGCCGGGGCTACGTACTTCCCTTTCGAAGTTTTGAAAATATCCTTGATTCGACCGGTAATCGTGAGGTATCCCTCCGCATCAATCTTTCCACAGTCGCCCGTGTGCAAGGGTCCTCCCGCATAGAGTTCTGCCGTTTTCTCCGGCTCCTTGTAGTATCCTAAGGTGCAGGTGGGGCCTTCAACTAGGACTTCATCCCACTCGCCGATGGTGACGTGCATCCCCGGAAAGGCCTGGCCTACCGTTCCAATCTTCACCTTTCCGCGGAAATTCACCGTGGAAATACCCAGATTCTCGGTCATTCCATAGACTTCCTGGATTTGAATACCCAAGGACGCGAATTCAGTCAATAAGCTCGCGCGAATGGGTGCCGCCCCGGAAAGGACGAGGCGCGCTCGAGAAAGGCCAAGTTTTTTCCGCAGAACGGGCGCGAGGGCTTTGCGAAGGAAGGCCGATGGAATTTTTTTATGAAGGGTTTCTCCAAATTTCTCCCAAATCCGAGGAACGGCGAGGAAAACAGTCGGCTGTGCCTGCTCCAGATCACGCGCAAACGTATCCAGGGCTTGGACGAAATGAATTCGGCCCGTTAAGTAAACCCCCGCTGCCGAAATAATCATCCGCTCGGCCACGTGGCTCAATGGTAAGTACGAAATGAAAACCTCTTGATGGAGAAAGTCAAATTGTTGGAGGATCATCCGAAAAGCGGACTGGAAGGCCGCGAAATGATGCATGACGCCTTTGGGCATACCTGTGGTTCCCGATGTGTAGATGATCGTCATGAGCGCTTCGGGATCCATGGGATGCGGGGTAAAGTGGGGATCCGATTTTGCCGTGATGGACTCCCAGGAATGATGCGTCGCCTGATTCGGGAGTGTCATGTAGGGGATGGTGATGCAATGGACACCGGATGGACAATGCTGGGCATAGAGCATAGGGTCATCCAATTTCCCGATGACTAAAACTTTACTTTCGGAATGCTCTAAGATTTTGTACGCGGTTGCCCCATCAATCGTGGGATATATGGGCACCGAGACCGCTCCGGCGAGAGAAATACCGTAATCCGCAAGAAGCCAATGAGCGGAGTTCTTTCCCACGACCGCCACCTTATCTCCTGGCCCGACGCCTAAGGCCGATAAACCCGAAGCAAACCGACACGCTTCCCGATATGCTTCTCCAAATGTGAACTGAATGCGTCCGGCTTCGGCATGGGGCTCATCTAAGAAGACACGATGGGGGAAATGCTCGGCATTCCAGGCTAATTGCTCGGGCAACGTCCGGCGCGCTCGATCGGGCGTCAAATGTTGAAGCCCCTGGTCTATGTGATAGCCCTCTAAAGGCCCAAGGACATCCAATACTTGGTGGTGGCTTTCCTCTGGACTTGCCCCAGGCGCAAAAGGCTCAGCGAAACTAATGACTTTGCGCCCATAGTCCATGCCGAGGGTAATAATAGGGACCCCCGCCGCCCGGGCGATGGCATGATAGCCTGACTTGAGTTCACCCACTCTTTCCCGAGTGCCTTCCGGGGATAAGGCCAATTTAAACGAGGAATTGGATTGAAACTGTCCTGTGAGGTGTTCCACCAGACCTTGAGGGCTCCTGCGGTCCACCGGGATGGCGCCTAACGCTCGCATCAAGGGTGCGAGGGGCCACCAGAATAAACTATCCTTTGCCAAAAATTTGATGTCGTGCAGTCCCAAGTCCTCTCGAACGCACAATCCGATGAAAAAGTCTCTCCAAGAGGTATGGGGCCCAGACACGAGAACAAATTGGGCTAGGTTTTTTGGCATCGGGTCACGGTATTCCCAACCCTTCTTTGCCAAACGGCCGCGAAGAAATGTAAGTTTCATGTCAACAATTTAAATCCTTAATTAGGTTCGTTTAACACTTGCGTGTCAAAAAACTCAAAAATTTTGCCTCCGAAGTGGGGCAGGAGAATGCAGATTTGTGTTTAACTTCGCGCCTCCATTTTGAATGGTTCGGTAGCTCAGTTGGTAGAGCAATGGACTGAAAATCCATGCGTCGGCGGTTCGATCCCGCCCCGAACCACGTTCATTATGAAGCCCTGCTCATTTAGAGTGGGGCTTTTTTATTCATTTTACCTGAACCACGATGCCCCATTTCGCAGCATTTCGTTTCTTGCGGCCCGTGAAAGCGCTCCTCAGCACCCTGTGCATCCTCCCACTTAGTCTTTGGGCCCAATTTTCGTTTGGCGTCGCCTCGGGAGATCCCCAGCCCGAATCCGTGGTGCTTTGGACCGCCTTGGAAGCGGTAACCCAAGAGGAAACCGTGGTTTGGGAACTTTCGACCGAGCCTGATTTCAGTCGTATTCTCACCAGCGGGAGCTTTACTACCTCTCCAGAGCGTGGCGGCACGGTCAAGGTGATTGCCGGGGGGCTCGAGGCAGGGCAAACCTATTATTACCGTTTTTGGTGGAATCAGCATGTTTCGCCGCTAGGGCGCACTCGCACCGCTCCCCACCCCCACTCCACCCAAGCGGTTCGCCTAGGCGTCGTCTCATGTGCGCACTTCGAGGCCGGCTTTTTCTATGCCTACGGGGCCCTTGCTGCCGAAGAAAACCTCGATGCCGTGGTACATCTAGGGGATTACATTTATGAATATGGCCGCTGGGAAGCCAACTGGAAAGTGTCTGGGCGCTTGCATGAGCCTGCTCATGAAATCGTAAAACTTTCGGACTACCGAGAGCGCTATGCCCAATACCACCGCGACCCACATCTCCAAGCGCTGCATGCGGCCCATCCGATGATTGCCGTTTGGGACGACCACGAGATTGCCAACAACAGTTTTGAAACGGGGGCGCAAAACCATCAACCTGAGGAGGGCTCGTATGCTGCGCGCCGCGCTGCGGCTATGCAGGCTTACCGGGAATGGATGCCGATCCGACCCACCTCTGAAAAGGGCTACCGCGCGGTGAAATTTGGGGCCATGGTGGATTTGTTGATGATTGAAACGCGTCTGGATGGCCGGACCCAGGCCGTCTCCAAAGAAGCTGAGCGACACCGTCCGGCTGCCACGCACCATATGATGGGCGTTGAACAAGCGGCCTGGCTCAGAGAGCACTTGGCGCAGAGCTCGGCGGCCTACCGAGTTCTAGGTAATCAAGTGATTTTTTCCGAATTGAACCTTGGAATCCTCCCATCAGACCGGCTGGATCGCTACAATCTGGACGCATGGGATGGCTACGCCTCGGAGCGGGAAGCTTTGATCGCGGAGTTTGCGCAGGCGGCCCCCATCGTGGTTTTAACCGGAGATTCGCATTGCTCCTGGGCCTTTGAAGGGGATGGTTATGTGGAATTGTGCACCCCGAGCATTACATCGACCAACTTTGATGAGTTTGCCTCCCCGCCCTTAGCCCGCCTTGCAGGAACTATGCTCTGGGCCACCAACCAAAATCTCGAGTACGTGGATACCCGCAATCACGGCTATATGGTAGTGGATTTTGATGCGTTGGAGGCCCGCAGCACGTGGGTGTACGTACGCGACATCAAATCTCCCGGCCGCTGGAACGTGAATAAGCGACGTCATCGGCGAATTCTTCCCTGGAAATCGAATATGGTTCGCCGCTGAGTACGAAGTACTTTTGCGGCATGAAAAGGTCCTACCGGTGCACCGACTGTGCGCAATGGCACGAAAGTCCTGACGGTATATGCCCTGTTTGCGGCCCTAAAGAAGCGCTCCCAGGGTCGTCTTCGGCCTTTCCTGAGGCGGACCATCGAACACCCAATCCTTTTGAAATGCCCTTACCTACGTGGGTTAAAGACCCGTCCATTTCCGCACCTATTCGTTTATTGAAGAATTCCATCGTTGCCCTCCAATGGTTAGGGATGGCCATCGCCGGAACGATTGCCTGGATGGCCTATTGGGTCGCAGTATGAATCGGAATACGCTCTTTTTTGGGACATTAGGGCTCTTTCTTCTTCACCAAGGGGCCATCGCCATGGGATGGATGGTGGCGTGGGCAGATTCCTACCTTGACCCCTTATTGTTTGTGCCCGTGGCACTCGGGGCACCCGGGTGGCTTATTCGCCAATGGAAGGTAGATTTTCGTTGGAACGTCTTTTTCATAACTGGGGCTTGGCTCGCTGCCTCCCTCGCTTTTGAACTCTGGATTCCCTCTTTTGACCCAAGGTTTACGGCAGATGGCTGGGATGTGCTCTGTTATGCACTCGGGGCTGAAATTTTCCGCTGGTCTGAGTGATTCGGGGATTACGTGTATCCAGAACATGTATGGGATTAGAACAGGGTAAGTAACCCGTTCTTGATTTGAACGACTCAGGTCCGTCGTTTTCTCGGGTTCCAGAGAAATCCGCGGGGCTTCCCGTATCTGAATTTATCTCGTTGAAACCACTTTATAGTATATCACACCTTAACGCTTGCGTTGTATTTTCGACACCACTTCTACCAAATTGACTGTTGTTTTAGTACTTTAGACCATTACATTCGCATAGATCACCTAGAATTTATGAAGCAATTCCCTTTCGCAAAACCCGATATGCATTCTTCCAACCATCCAGATCTCGCCCCATTCTTTTCTTTTGGGATTTCGGTCGACTGCGTGGTTTTTGGATACGATGGGGTGGACGTCAAGGTTCTGGTTATTGAGCGTGGTGCCGATCCCTACATGGGATATCAAGCCATTCCCGGAGATTTGGTCCATCCGCAAGAGGACGCCGTCTCCGCTACTCAGCGGGTCCTTCGAGACCTAACCGGGCTAGAGAACATCTATCTAGAGCAATTGTATACGTTTGCTGGAGTAGACCGTCACCCCCTCGGCCGGGTCGCGACCATTGCCTACTTCTCCCTCCTGAAGATTGGCGATTATAACCCCAAGCCTTCTTCATGGGCGACCGATGCGCAATGGATGCCTATCCAGGAGCTCGGAGAAATGGCTTTCGACCACAAAGAAATTTTTGATGCAGCCCTGCTCCGCCTTCAGCATCGGGTGCGAAATCAGCCCGTCGGATTTGAATTACTTCCTGAAGAATTCACCTTGGCTGATTTGCAGCATCTGTACGAAACCCTCTTAAATACGCAGTTTGACAAGGCCAACTTCCGCAAAAAGATTTTGGCGATGGACTTATTGGTTCCCTTAGACAAGCTGCAAAATGCGGTCCGACATAGACCCGCTCGTTTATATCAGTTTGATGCCGCCCGCTACGAAGAACTTTCTAAACGCGGATTTCACTTTGAACTGTAAACACCTCGGTCGCCTATGACTCCCATCCCGCATGGAAAATCCTATGCGACGTTGTAGCCCATACCTGCTTCCACTCATTTACCCTCTATCCCTTCATCTCCTAACCCCTCCTCCATGACCGGCACCTTTGAACTCCTCGATTACGCCATCTTCATGGGCTATGCCCTCCTCATCCTCGGCGTTGGCCTGTGGGTGTCCCGCGATAAAAAAGGCCACGAGAAAAATGCCGAAGACTATTTCTTGGCGAGCAAGTCCCTCCCTTGGTGGGCGGTGGGCACCTCCTTGATTGCGGCCAATATCTCGGCCGAGCAATTCATCGGCATGTCGGGTTCGGGATTCAAAATTGGTTTGGCTATCGCCTCCTACGAATGGATGGCCGCCTTGACCCTCATCATTGTCGGCAAGTATTTCCTGCCCATTTTCATTGAAAAAGGGCTCTACACGATTCCCGAATTTGTCGAAAAGCGCTTTTCCACCAACCTCAAGACCATTCTCGCCGTCTTCTGGATTGCGTTGTACGTATTTGTCAACTTAGCGTCCGTCCTGTATCTGGGGTCCTTGGCCCTCGAGACCATCATGGGCGTTCCGATGATGTATGGCGTGCTCGGCTTGGCGGCCTTTGCGGCGGCCTACTCCTTGTACGGCGGACTTTCCGCCGTTTCGTGGACCGATGTCATTCAAGTCATCTTCCTGACCATTGGCGGATTGGTGACCACCTATTTGGCCTTGGATGCGGTTTCAGGCGGGGAAGGATTCATGGGCGGCATGGCCACCATCATGGATGCCGCGCCCGAACGATTTGCCATGATTTTGGACAAATCCAGCCCCGACTACATCAGCTTGCCCGGCATTGGCGTGCTGGTAGGCGGCATGTGGATTGCCAATCTCTACTACTGGGGCTTTAACCAGTACATCATTCAGCGAACCTTGGCGGCCAAATCCTTGCGCGAATCTCAAAAAGGCATTCTCCTAGCCGCAGGCATCAAGCTCATCCTCCCCATCATTGTGGTCATCCCAGGTATCGCAGCCTATGTGATGATCGATGACCCCGCCATCTTGGCTAGCCTGGGTGACGCGGCCCAATCCAATATGCCGAGCATGGATCAAGCGGACAAGGCCTACCCATGGCTCTTGCAATTCCTTCCCACGGGACTCAAGGGATTGGCCTTCGCGGCCCTGACGGCGGCCATCGTTTCCTCCTTGGCCTCGATGCTCAATTCCACCGCGACCATTTTTACCATGGACATCTACAAGCCCTATATCAAGCCCAATGCGACCGACCGCCAAACGGTTTCCATGGGCCGAATTTCGGCCGTAGTCGCGCTCATCATCGCGTCCATCATGGCTCCCTTGTTGGGGGGCATTGACCAGGCCTTCCAGTTTATCCAAGAATACACAGGCGTGGTGAGCCCAGGCATCTTGGCCGTCTTCGTCTTGGGCCTCTTCTGGAAGAAAACCACCAACAAAGCAGCTATCATCGGCGCCTTGACCTCCATCCCCATTGCGATGTACTTCAAGGTGGCGCCCAAAGGCTGGTCTGAGTCGGCCCTCTTTGTCGACCTGCCTTTCTTGGACCAAATGGGCTACACCGCCCTCCTGACGATGGGCATCATCGCCTTCATCTCCTACCGCCAAAACCAAGGTGCAGACGATGAAAAAGGCATTGCGATCACCAAAGAAACCTTCAAGACGGATGCGATCTACAACATCGGCGCCTTCGCCTTGATGCTCATCTTGACCGCCCTGTACGCCTTCTTCTGGAGCTAATTCCCGTACCCTCTTTTTGAAACGCGCGCTGCGGACTTTGGAAAACAAAGGCTGTCAGCGCGCGTTACCTTTGCACCTATTCTTCACGACGCATGGAAAAACGGATTAAAGGATTTTCGAAACTCTCGAAGCAAGCTAAAATGGAATGGCTCGCCAAAGCCCATTTGGCCCAGCCCGAAGCCGGCATGGCATTGATGCAGAGCTATATGCATGCGGATCCCGCGATCCAAAAGCGCCACGATGAGTTCATCGAGAATACAGTAGCCAACTATTACCTACCCTTTGGGGTGGCACCCAATTTCCTGATTAACGGCAAGGTCTACACGGTGCCGATGGCCATCGAGGAGAGTTCTGTCGTCGCCGCCGCCGCAAAATCAGCCCAATTCTGGATGGCCCGCGGAGGGTTCCGCTCGACCATCCTATCCTCCACCAAAATTGGCCATATCCATTTCATGTTTGGGGGAGATGGAGCAGCTTTGCAGGCGGTATTTGACGCCCATCTAAGCCAAATCCGGGCCTCCACCGCGCACATCACTGGGAACATGGAAAAGCGTGGGGGAGGCATCTTGGATATTCGCCTCGTCGATAAAACGGAGGCCCTCGCGGACTACTATCAGGTGGAAGTCCGTTTTGACACGCGGGACTCCATGGGCGCCAACTTCATTAATTCCTGTCTGGAAGAAATGGCCAAGGTCCTCAAAGCCTGTGTGCGCGAGGACGCAAGAACCGCCCCGTCACCCCTGGATGTCGTCCTATGCATCCTCTCGAATTACACCCCAGAATGTTTGGTCCGATGCGAAGTGTCTTGTCCCATGGAGGACATGCTGGAGGGCACCGACATGACGGCGGCCGAATTTGCCCATAAGTTCCATCGCGCCGTCCGCATCGCAGAGGTGGAACCCTATCGAGCGGTCACCCACAACAAGGGGATTATGAACGGCATCGATGCGGTCATTTTGGCGACGGGCAATGATTTCCGCGCCGTCGAAGCGGCCTGCCATGCCTACGCGGCCCGAAGTGGCTCCTACAGCAGTTTGACCCATTGTTCGGTGGAGGATGGGGTCTTCCGTTTTTGGATTGAAATTCCCTTGTCCCTCGGAACCGTGGGTGGGCTGACCCAACTGCATCCTCTCGTGAAAATGGCCCTCGAGATGCTCGGCCATCCCGGAGCGCATGAATTGATGATGGTGGTGGCCGCCTCCGGCTTGGCCCAAAATTTTGCCGCCTTGCGTGCCTTAACCACCACAGGCATCCAGAAAGGGCACATGAAAATGCACCTTTTGAATATTCTCAACCAGCTCGGGGCGACCGAAACGGAAAAGGAAATCATCGCCGCCCAGTTTGCCAAATTGGTACCGCACCACGCCGACGTGGTGAAGGCCTTTTATGACCTGCGCGGCCTACCCCTTCCCGAAACCCATTAACCATGGCCGGGACGACGCATTTCTTTGCCCACGGAAAACTGCTTCTCACCTCCGAGTACACGGTGCTCCATGGCGCATGGGCCTTAGCCGTCCCGACCCAAAAAGGGCAACACCTGACCCATCACCCGGGCACCGCCCCTCTTACGTGGGAAGCCCGGGATTGCCACGGCGAGATTTGGCTTTCCGGCGAGGTGGCGTCGGCCCCAGAGCTCCACTGGGTCCGAACCTCGATGGAAGCTGCCTTGCGCCTAGCCGGTCGCAGCGAGTGGCCTACGGGGCATGTCGAAACGGTCCTCGAATTTGAGCGCGAATGGGGCTGGGGGAGCTCAAGCACTCTCACATCCCTGATGGCCCAATGGATGGGCGTCGATCCCATGGCCCTCCATTTTGCCGTCTCCCAAGGTTCAGGCTACGATGTGGCCTGTGCGCAAGCCTCCGGAGCCATCCTCTACCGCCGCCGTGGGAATACGTGCGAGGTTCGCCGGGTTTCCATGGAGCATTGGCCCAGCCAGGCTCTGTACTTGGCCTATTTGGGCCAAAAACGCGATAGCCAAGCCGCCGTGAAATCCTATGCGACCCACGACGACCGGGCCGCCGCCCACACCACCCAGCTTACTGTGGACCTTCTGGAAGCCTCCAGTCCAGAGCAATGGGCGAGTTACCTCCTTGCACATGAACAGTTTATGGCGGATCATTTGGGCGCTGAATCCCCCGTTCTTCCCCAGTATGCCTCCCCTTCCGCGCGCGCTCACGCGGGCGGAAAGAGCCTAGGCGCTTGGGGTGGGGACTTTGCCTTGTTTTGCGACCCGAATCCCGATACCCTTGCCTACCTTCACGACTGTGGGTATGCACCGGTTTTTCCCTGGAAGGAGGTGGTCCTCCATGTTTAGTCGACCATTTGGGCTTCGTGCCCTGTGGGCGGTGAGCCTGTTAGTGGCCAGCGTATTCCCCTCGTGGGCCGCGCATTTGGTGGGCGGAGACCTGACCTACACCTGCACCGGAAACAACCAATACCAGCTCAAACTGGTGGTGTACCGAGATTGCAATTCCACGGGAGCCCAGCTGGATCAGACGGCCTCCATCGGCATTTACGATGGGGTAAGTGGACAATTGCTCTACAACTTGCAAGTCAATAAGGGAGCGACGATTCCCCTCCCCGCCAACACCGGAAACCCATGTTTGCAGGCGCCTCCCAATATCTGCACAGAATACTCCAACTACACCACCATTCAAAGTCTTCCTCCACGAGCTTCCGGGTATGTGATTACCTACCAACGATGCTGTCGCAATGCCACCATCACCAACGTCAACAACCCCGATGATTGGGGCATGACGGTTACGACGCGCATTCCGCCCAATGACACCTGCAACAGCAGCCCACAGTGGGACTCTACCCCACCCATCGTCTTGTGTTCCCAGGAATACCTCAACATTCCGGTGACCTGTACCGACCCCGATGGGGATTCCCTGTACTATTCTCTATGCGACCTATACCACGGGGGCGGCAAGGGCAATGGCGGAGGTTTTAACAGCCCACAACCCAGCCCTCCAGCACCGCCGCCCTACACCGTGGTGCCTTATAAGTTTCCAAATACGTCAACCAATCCCATCCCCGGCAATCCCCCATTATCTATGAATCCGACCACGGGCCATTTACAGGGCAAAATCACCGTGTTAGGGCAATATGTAATGGCTATGTGTGTCGAGGAATGGCGCAATGGCGTGTTAATCAATACGATTCGACGAGACTATCAATTCAATGTGACCTCCTGCCAGGCCGCCATTTGGGCGGACATCATTTCGGAAGTAGACGACCCCTCCCAGCTCTGCATCGGCACCACCGTGCCCTTCCAAGAAGACAGCTACAATGCGACTTTTTTCCATTGGGATTTTGGGGACCCCAACCTCACGACGGACACCTCCAATTTGCCCAACCCGGTCTACACGTTTAACGACACGGGGGTCTACATCGTCACGTTGATTGCCAACCCAGGATGGCCCTGTGCCGATACAGATCAAGTGGTCTTCCACATTTATCCCCCCATCAATGCAGGGATACAGTGGTCAGGCGGGGTATGTGCGGACGAGCAAAACTTTGTCTTTACCCCAACGGGCTTTTGGTATCCAGATGCGACGATTGAGTGGTCCTTTGGACAACCCGGCGACGCGAACTTGGCGAGCTACAGCGGAGAATTCCCGCCCCCCATCACCTTCGCTCAGCCCGGTGCCTACCCGGTGCAGCTCTACATCAAATCCAAAGCATGCGAGGAGACGGTGTACGATACCATTCGGGTGTATCAACGGCCCCAGATTGACGCGCAAATCAGCGGCATCGTGGGCTGTGAACCCTACACCCACCTTTTTGACCCCCAGGCGTCTGCTTCCACCGAGATGTTCTTCCTCTGGGACTTTGGGGACGGAGACACCAGCCATGCAGCGATGCCTTCCCATACGTACACGCAGGCCGGCCTGTACGATGTGAAGCTGTGGATGTGGACCGACGACGGCTGCATCGATACCATTTTTGTTTCCTATCCAGAAGCCGTCCTCGTGAATCCGAGGCCTTCGAGTACATTCACGGTCACTCCATCGGTGACCAGCATTTACACCCCGGTCGTGACGGTGGATGCCGGGGGATTTTTATTCAATGAGCAGTTCTTCTTCGACATGGGGGACTCCACGCTCTACACCCAGACCGACTTCTTTGCGCACCAATACAGCGATACGGGGAACTTCGAGGTGAAGCGCATCGCGGTCAACCAATATGGTTGCTGGGACACCCTGGGCGTTTGGGTTCGGATTAATCCCGTGCTGAACATATGGGCCCCCACCGCCTTCACGCCGAACGGCGATGGCAAAAATGAATTCTTCCGCCCCTTCGTGACGGGATTTACCACCTACCATTTGGTTATCGCCAACCGATGGGGTCAGGTCGTCTACGAATCGGATGATGCGCTCGAAGAGTGGAATGGTCAACTGCGGAACCAAGGTCCACCATGCCCCCAAGACGTCTATTCTTGGCACCTATTTATTGTGGATTTTGGCGATTCCCCGGTGGAATACACGGGAACGGTCCTGCTGTACCGATAGCGAAGGCTATCCCCAGCGCAAACCCAGTGCAACGGCCGCGAGACCCAGGAGCACACTACAGAGCACATAGCCCCCCGCGATGCCCCACTCGCCCTGACGGAGCAAGCCAAGCACCTCATAGGAAAAGGTGGAAAAGGTGCTGAAGCCCCCGCAAATTCCAACCGTGACCAGAAGCATCGCTTTGGGGTTCGAACCCTTTGCCAAGGCCCAGCCGAGGACCCAACAGGCCAGGAGATTCGCGATCAGCGTCCCCCCCATGACCGCATAGGGATGCTTCCAGACCGTTTGCAGGCCTTGGCCCACTCCCCATCGGAGAACTGAACCAATCCCGCCACCGAGAAATACGAGGAGTATCGAGGTCATAGAGTCGAAAAGGTAGGAGATTTTCGCCAAGCTAACAGGACTGCGGCTACCGTCACGCCCAACATGGCGCCCCCGAGAACATCCCCGGGATAATGGACACCCAGGTAAATACGGCTATAGGAGACGAGCAAGGCATACGTAGTCATGGCGATCCAGACGTGCCGGGGGGGACGGGCTGCGCGAACAACCATCCAAGCGGCCCAGACAGTTGCCGCATGAGAGGAAACAAAACCATAGCGCCCTCCGCAGCGCTCTGCCCCTAGGACGAATTTCCCTACAAGATCCGGATCGTGGCAGGGGCGCAGGCGTTCCAAGACTTCCTTGAAGGCGTGAACACTCAACCAATCGCTCAGGGCAACGGCGGCGATGAGCAGAGCCGCCCATTGGACCACTCGCATAAGTTCCCATGTTCTAGCGGCATAGGCGAGTAAAAGGGCTAACACCCCGTAACTAAGCCACGGTGCGCTCAACACACGGAAAAAAGGAATAGCAGCGCCTGACCCCCCAGAAGTCCAGGCGAGAAAAAGCTCCTGATCGAGCTGTATTAGTTGTTCAAGGCCACCCAAAGCAAATCTTTCAGTTCTTGAAGGTTCTCCCCCGATACCGAGCTAAAGAAGAGGTGAGGCACCTTCGGAGGCAAGGTGGCAGAGATTTCTTCCCTGAGTTCTGCATCGAGAATGTCCGACTTGGAAATCGCCAACAAACGCTGTTTTCCAATCAAATCTGGGTTGTATTTCTCCAATTCAGCGAGCAAAATGGCATACTCCTTCGCGTGGTCTGCCGAATCGGCAGGAACCAAGAAGAGCAGCATCGAATTGCGCTCAATATGGCGCAAGAAGCGGTGCCCTAAGCCCTTGCCTTCGCTCGCTCCTTCGATAATTCCCGGGATATCCGCGATGATGAAGGAGTTGTACCCTCGGTGTTCCACGACCCCCAGATTGGGCACCAGGGTCGTAAAGGGATAGTCCGCTATTTCCGGCTTGGCGGCCGACACCACAGAGAGCAAGGTGGATTTTCCCGCATTGGGAAAGCCCACTAGACCGACATC
>Ga0209602_1000142_pt1 | contig 65432 bp, 63 predicted proteins | sample COGITO_mtgs_1205_3_FD_184810 | JGI IMG/M metagenome (GOLD analysis project Ga0209602, IMG submission 184810) | Pelagic marine microbial communities from North Sea - COGITO_mtgs_120524 (SPAdes) (version 2) | ecosystem: Environmental > Aquatic > Marine > Epipelagic ...
AAATTGTAGAATAGTTTCTTTTTGATGATGTATTTTCGTTCATATTAATGATAATAATACAAAGTTAACATATCTTGATTAAAGAATTTATTCAACTTATTTATCCTGATTTTTGTTCTGGCTGCAAACATCAATTGTTGTTTTCAGAAAAATCTATTTGTTCATCATGTCTATCTGAGTTCAGAATGTCTTCAGAAATAAATAATTATCGTTATTATGGCAGAAAATTGATTAATAAAGAAATATATGCAAGTAATTTTTTTAAGAATAAATTGCTCCAAAAAATGATTCATGAGATTAAATATAATGGCAATAAAGGCACTGCTTATGTTTTAGGAATTGAGTTAGGATATTTAATTAAAGATAGTTGTAACTACAAAGAATTTGATTTCATAATTCCAGTACCTACTAGTGAAATTAAAAAATTAAAGAGAGGATACAATCAAAGTGAGCTTATTGCAAATGGGGTTTCAAAAATCATTAAAAAACCAATTCTAATTAATTATCTTTTAAGAGAAAATAATTTAAGATCTCAAATAAATAGTGATAAATATAAAAGATGGAAGAATGTCGATCAGCAATATAAATTAGCAAAACCTTTAATTGAAAATTCGAATATTTTATTAATTGATGACGTGGTTACTACTGGAGCAACAATTAATAGTTGTGTTGAAGCTATTCTTACAAAAACAAAAAAAATTAAAATTACAGTTGGAGCTTTAGCAGGAAACAAATAATTAAATATTAATTATAAACTGGCTATTGTAATTGTCATTGACTCATAATTGATTTAGCAAATGCCTTATTATCGGATTTAATTTTATCGGAGTATCTTTTAATATCAACAAGTGGACTAATAGTTTTTGAATTGAATATATGATCAAGTAATTCTTTAGCTAAAAGCGGGGCCATCAGAAGTGCTTTACTCCCCATTCCATTTAATGTGTATATATTTTTAATCAATGGGTGTTCCCCAATAAATGGCTTTCTATCTGTTGTTGTTGGTCTAAAACCAAAGCTTTGATCTACAATACTAATATCATCAATATTAATAATTTTACTTAATTTTTTCAAAAGATAATTTTTAGCATTATTTGTTATGTGTCTTTTAGAATCTTCGTTACTGTAGGTAGATCCAACAGTAAATATTTTATTTTTTATTGGCACACAAAAAATTCCGCAATTAATTATTTTCTTTGGTAATAAATCTGAAAAAACATTCATTATTTCTCCTTTATTTGGAATCATTGGTAGATAATCAAATATTGGGTTCTTTAGTGAGCTATATCCATCGCACATAATTATATTTTTAAAACTATCACCACCATAATAAAACATATTGTTTTCTAGTATAATTTTTAGAGGGTTAAACTTATCTTTTTTAAGAATATTTCGGGTTTCATATTTATTTTTAAGATATTTTAGAAAATAATTTACGTTTAAATGGGTGCTTTTAAGAACCTCTCCACTGCCAAAAGCATCATTAATCTGATCTATTTTTTGATGATTTAAATCTATAATTCCCTTTAACTTAATATCGGAGCATCTACCAATCCAATTATTTTGCTCTTGATAAGAGTTGAAAACTCTTATCATACTACAACTTTTATAAAATTTAGTTTTATTTATTGAATCAAATTTTTTGTAGAAATTATCACTAAAGTCATAGAAATCTTTACCTCTCCAAGAAAGATTAACTCTTTTTAAAGACATTGGATGCATAATTCCGGCGGCTACTCTAGAACTGGTATTTTTATTGAAATCATCTACTATTTTAAATGTCTTAGTCCGCTTTTCTAATTGTATTGCTAAAACAGAACCTGTGATTCCTTGACCAACAATTAAAAATTCATATTTCATTTATAATTGAATGTCCTTAAAGCAAATTGCGAACCCAAAAAACACCATTAAGCAGCCAATAAGCATTCCAATAATAGACAAAACTTTATTATTTAATTTTTCTTTAAGTCTGCTAGAAAAGTAGATTTTTAAAATGTCTACCATAAACATCGTCAATAGTGTAATTCCAAAAAATGAAATTAGCTGTAAGTCTCCTAGATTCAATTCTTTTGTAGCATATGTACTTGCTGCAATCCAAAAAATAAGAACTCCAGGGTTTATTGCATTTAACCCTAGTCCTTTGATAATTAGTTGAAATGGATATATTATAATATTTGTTTTAACAGCTTCAATTTCTTTTACATCTCTGGCTGCAACATTAGTTTTTTTAATTTGTATTAAATTTTTGTAAATAAAGGTAATTCCCAAGGTTATAAATACAGAACCGGCAATATATTTTACAAAAGAATTAGTTGTTAACCAAATATTTATTTTTTCAGCTACAAAAAATGCTGCAAGTAGATAAATGGCATCACTTAATAAAATTCCTAGGTCTAAAAAAATAGCTGCTTTAAATCCCTTTTTTATACTTGTCTCTAATAGTATAAAAAAAGCAGGACCAAGCATAAAGCTAATAATTATTCCAAATACTATGCCATTTTGAATGATTGCCATTAGTTCATATTATTATTTTATTGAGAATAAAAAAACCGCCTATTGGCGGTTTAATATTAAAAATATAAAAGTGTTAATTAACCTTTAACGAAAGGAAGACCTGTTTTAGGACTTTCAACAACATTTTTACCACTTGGTAAATCGCAAGCATTAGATCTTTCGTCTTTACAGAAGTAATAAATAGTTTGATTTCTTCCACCTCTAAGTTCAACATCTTTAGTGTGTAAATAGTAAGTTTTTCCCTTACTGTTAGTGTGTGAATAAGCCATTTTTAATGTTTTTTAATTGTTATACTCTTCTAATATAATAAAAACATATTTATTAATCCCTGAATAACAAGGATTTATCACTTTTTTACCTTAAAATAGTGTAAAACTTAGATATTGTAAGCGATTTTAACAGGTCATATGTACAAACTTTAATTAAAATTCACTCTTTATTTTCTATTTCAAGACCATATTTTGAACGGTACTTTAAATAGTTTTTTTCTTGATCATTTGAAAGGTTTATAATTCTTCCATCAATAAAAGCATGGGTAACTTTATTAGAAACGATGTCTAATGCATCACCTTCTGAGACAAATAAAGTAGCAGACATCCCCTTTTTGATTGTTCCATATTTTTCAATCCCTAATATTTTAGCACAATTTGAAGTAAGTGCTTTTATTGCTTCTTCATATGGTAATCCATGTGCAACAGCAGTTCCTGCAAGAAATGGAATATTTCTACTTTGCATTTGCTCCATATCTCCTTGATTATCAAAACAAAATAGCACTTTAGATTTAAAAAGTATTGATGGCAATCGGTATGAAATATCTAATTCACTTTGTTTGTATCTAGGTAAAGAATGAACCCTTTTAATAATAACAGAGATGTCATTTTCTGCAAGTAATTCTGCAATATAGTGAGCGTCCCTTCCACCAACTAGCGTTAGTTTTTGAATTTTAAATTCTTTTTTAAATTCAATAATTTCTTTTATTTGTGATACCTCATTGGCATGAATATATAATCTTTTGGAACCTAAAAATATACCTTTCATAGCTTCTAACTTTAAGTCAATAATACTCAAAGGTGTACCCTCGCAATAAGCTTGAGAGCTATTGAAAAAATTATAAATCTCATCTTTCAATGTTCTAACTTTTGTTTTTGTTTTTTTTATTTCTGCTTCTGAAGCTCCAGTTCTATTTACTCTACTTTTTGGCCAGTTCATATGAATTCCTTCATCTGCCTTCACAACGGCATCTTCCCAGTTCCAAGCATCAAATCTCATTACGGATGATGTTCCGGAAATCAACCCGCCTCTAGGAGATATTTGACCTAAAAGAATACCATTAGACCTAACCGTAGGAGTTATTCTAGAATCTGTATTAAAAGCAGTAAGAGTTCTTGAATTTGGATTGAAATTTCCAGTTTCTCTGTAATCTTTAGTAGCTCTAACTGCACCAATTTCCATTAGCCCTAATGTGGAGTTCATTGCAATAAAACCTGGATAGATATCTTGGCCATCTATATTAATTATAACATCGTATTTTGAACTATCAATCTTATTTTGATCAAGATTCATTAATTCACTTATTAATCCTTTTTCAAATCCAATTGCTGAATTTTGTATAATTTCTCCATCTCCCTTGTGGAGGATTCCACCATACAATAAAATATTTTTGTTTTGAATCTCACCAGGTGTGATTTGAGTAACACCACTTATCCAGCTAATAATTATAAATAATATTGATATGACTTTATTCATCTATTTCAAATTCATTACACTTATGAAGTTTATTATCTTGCTTTTTTATTCTTTGTGTTTGGGCTCCATTTTTTTTAGCTAAAATCATTTCGCTAATAATATTAGATCTATTTTTTTGATTTTCATCAACTAATTTTTTTTGAATTATGTTGTCATAAAGTAGACGTCCGTCTACATAAGTTTGTTCTACTTTAGCATAAACAGAAAGCGGAGAATGATTCCAGATTACAATATCTGCATCTTTACCTTTTTTAATAGAACCTGTGCGATCATCAATATGTAATAGTTTAGCAGGATTAATCGTGACTAATTTAATTGCTTCATTTTCGGAACAGCCACCATATTTAATTGCTTTACTAGCTTCTTGATTCAGTCTTCGTCCCATTTCCGCATCATCAGAATTAATAGCTGTTACAATCCCCATTTGACTTAGAAGACAAGCATTATAAGGAATTGCATCTCTTACCTCATATTTATAGGCCCACCAATCAGAGAAAGTAGATGCACCAACCCCATGGGCTTTCATTTTGTCAGCAACTTTGTAGCCTTCTAATATATGTGTAAAAGTATTTATTTTAAAGCCCATAGAATCTGCCATTTTCATTAGCATATTTATTTCTGATTGAATGTAAGAGTGGCATGTAATAAATCTTTTTTCATTAATTATCTCACTTAAAGCTTCAAGCTGTAAATCTTTTTTTGGTTCAATCTTTTTTACTTTTACTTTTTTTGGTAAACTATTGAAATTATCTATTTTATTTTGATACTCTTTAGCCTCTATAAAAGCATCATAATAAATTTGTTCTACTCCCATTCTTGTCTGAGGATATCTTATGCTGTAGCGCCATCCCCAATTAGATTGTTTTACATTTTCTCCTAGCGCAAACTTTATAAATTTTGGAGCAGTTTTTATTTTCATTTCTTCTGCTGTCTGTCCCCATCGCATTTTAATAATTGCACTTTGCCCTCCGATTGGATTTGCTGAACCATGAAGTAATTGAGCTGATGTCACTCCACCTGCAAGTTGTCTATAAATATTAATATCTTCAGGATTAATTACATCTCCAATTCTTACTTCTGAAGTTACAGCATTTGACCCTTCATTAACACCACTTTGAATAGCGATATGAGAATGTTCATCAATAATCCCAGGAGTAATATGTTTGCCTTTTAAATCAATTACTTTAACATCATTATAATTTCCAAGATCAATATTTTCACCAACATCAATTATTTTGCCATCTCTTATCCACAATTTACCTTTGAATGTTTCTAAATGATCGGCTGTCCATATTGTTGCATTTTCAAATAATACGTTTGATAATTCAGCTTGTTCTGATGGACAAAAATCTAAGTGTTTATTTTTTATAAATTTCTTTTTAATAATTTTTTTGCTAACAGTATCTGTCTTGGTGATAGTTCGAACTTTACTTATTTCAGCTTTCCAATTAAACCATTCTCCATATTTATCTCTTCCTTCACCATTCCATTTTTGACCATCATTTTCAATTTTGCCATTCAGCCTAATTAAATTGTCGCCCTCGGAATAGCTAATAGTTACATCATTTTCATAAAGTGAAAAGTTAACTTTAACAGTTTTTTCGGATTTAATCTTCACAAAATCACCACTTGGACTAATTACTGGACGCCCATTTAACAAACTGTCTTTCAAAACCATAAATTTTAATTCTGCTTTTGGCTTATCTACGGAACCACTGATTAATAATTTTTTTTCATTATTTCCTGTAATTAATTTATAATTCCCTCTTAGATCTTTAGAGTTAGTGATTGATTTAAATTCTTGTTTCCCAAGAACCCAGTTTTCTAAAATCTTAAAATCTTTTGTAAACAATTCTTTATTAGTAATCAAAAAATTAGCTAGTTTCCCTTTGTTAATTGTTCCACATATAGAATCAATTCCTAGCCATTTTGCAGGTAGCTCCGTTAAAGCATATAAAATCTTTTCTTTTTTAGCACCACTCAATAAACTCTCTTGAATATTTTTAAAAAACACTTTACTTTTTAAATTTTCAGAAGTAATACAAAATGAAATATTTTCTTTTTCTAGTGTAGCTATGTTTAATGAAGCATACTTCCAATGAGATAAGTCAGATGTGCTAACCGAAATTGCATCGTATGGGTTTTCTAAATCCATAGGCTTAGGAAAATCTAGAGGGATAATTAGTTTTGGAGATATAGATTTTATTTGTTCTATATTTTCATATTCCTTGCCACTACCCTTATAAATAAAATCCATTCCAGCTTCTTTAGAAATTATAGAAGCTCTCATCAAATCTAATTTTCTTTCTAGAACAAATATGTTCGGGTATTTTTTATTACTTACATGTGCTTCATAGGACAAATTTATTTTAGGATGATTATTTAAATTATTTTTTTCATACCATTTAGAGTCTATAAAAAACTGTCTCAATAAGGCTATGGAACCCATTAACGAAGTTGGGTAAGCTTGATTGGAATTCCCTTTGTTAAAAGAATAAAAGTTAGCTGCTTTTTCTAATAAAATTTTAGAAGTAGAACTTTTCCCTAGTAAATGTAGAGATCCTGTCCCCCTAACAATTCCATTTTTTTGGTGACTTAACACCATTCCGTATCCCTTTTTTAGAAACGTTTCTATTTCATTATAAACCAACTTTACATTATCAATAGCATTATATTCTGGTCTAACAGCTTCATTCCAATGGTAAGGACCTTTTTTAGAGGTTTTGTATTGAGGTTTTTTTAATTTTTCTTTAGATTTTTCTTTAGAAATATTTAAGTCACTATACAATTCTATAAATGAAGGGTAAATAAATTGACCAGTTAAATCGTGAATAATAGCGCCTTTAGGAATAGAGATATTTTTTCCCATTTCAATAATTCTATTTCCTTTTACTATTAAAATTCCATTTTCAATTATTGTGTTTTCATTTACATGGATAGTCCCATTGATAAAAACTTCTGGCAATTCTGCTTTTTCTTTAATTCCAAAATGAGGAGAATAATTACTGTTTTGAGCATTCGATAGAAAAACCACAAAAAAACATGAAACAAAGAGTAGGTATCTTTTCATTGACAATGAATTTAAAAATATTAACTATATCTTGCATTAAATATTAAACAAATTAATTTCACAACTATGAAATCTCATAATATATCTCTTGTTAGCTCACTTGTTTTAATAATTATGAGTGCATGGGGCTATCTTTTTTCAGAAACTCCTTCGGTTACCGCTTTAATCCCATTATTTTTTGGAGTTATACTTATTTTGTGTTATCCAGGAATAAAGAAAGAAAATAAGATTATTGCACATATTGCTGTAACTTTAACTTTAGTTGTTTTTTTAGCGCTATTTATGCCCCTTAAGGGAGCTTTTGGTAGAGAAGATAATGGAGCTGTTCTAAGAATATTCTTAATGATTACTGGTGCTGCATTTTCTTTATTTAGCTTTATTAAAAGTTTTATTAACGCAAGAAAAGCAAGGGAAAACAACTAATCTTTAAAACAACCTAACCCATTTTTGGAAAAAGCAGTTTTAGTAGGGATAAATTATAGTTCTCAAACCAACGATCAAACAAAAGAATTCTTGGATGAACTAGCTTTTTTAGCTCTTACATCTGGAGCTAAAACCACACAAAGATTTACACAATCTTTAAAAATCGCTCACTCCACTACATTTGTAGGAAAAGGAAAACTCAACGAAATTGAAATTTTTGTAAAAGAAAAAGAAATTGATCTAGTTATTTTCGATGATGACTTAACCCCTTCTCAATTAAGAAATATTGAAAAACAGCTTTGTTGTAAAATTTTAGATAGAAGTAATTTAATACTTGATATTTTTGCAAGCAGAGCTAGAACTGCCCATGCTAAAACCCAGGTAGAATTGGCGCAATATCAATATTTATTGCCAAGATTAACAAGAATGTGGACGCACTTAGAAAGACAAAAAGGAGGGATTGGGATGCGTGGTCCTGGGGAAACTCAAATTGAAACCGATAGAAGAATCATAAATCAGAAAATAAGTAATTTAAAACTGAAGCTAACTAAAATCGATAAGCAAAAGTTTGCTCAAAGAAAAAACAGAGGCAATATGGTTAGAGTTGCCCTAGTCGGTTATACTAACGTAGGGAAATCTACGCTTATGAATATCGTTAGTAAATCAAAAGTTTTTGCAGAAAACAAATTATTTGCTACACTGGATACTACAGTTAGAAAAGTTGTGGTGGATCAAGTACCATTTTTATTAAGTGATACTGTAGGTTTTATTAGAAAATTACCTCATCAACTAATAGAATCGTTTAAGTCAACTTTAGACGAAGTAAGAGATGCTGATGTTTTAATTCACGTTGTTGATTTATCACACTCTGTATATCAAGATCAAATGAATTCAGTGAATGAAACATTAAATGAGTTATTGCCAAAATCTAAAGCCACAATTATTTGTTTTAATAAAATAGATAGAATTAAAAGCGAAGAATTAAAAGCATTAAAAGAGTTTTGGAAAAATAAAGATTTTCAAGTTGTTTTTATTTCAGCAGTTAAAAAAATTGGAATAGATAATTTAAAAAAAGAACTTTTTAACAAAGTTAAAGAGATTCACTACACTAGATTTCCTTTTAACAAGACTTCTGTGTATTATTAAGAATTATTTTTTGTTACATTAAATTAAAATGGGAAAGAAATTAGTTATTGGGTCTTCTGGACAAATTGGAGTCGAATTAATTGAAAGCTTGTCAACAATTTTTGGGGCTAGTCAAGTTATTTCCTCCGATATTAAACCATCTAAAGAAATTAAACCCCAAGGGGTTGATTATATTACTCTTGATGTTCTTGATAAGAGTAAATTATTAAAAATCGTTAAAGAGCATAATATTTCTGAAGTTTATTTACTAGCAGCAATGTTATCTGCATTAGCCGAAAAGAAGATTGAATCAGCTTGGAACTTAAATATGCAAGGATTATTCAATGTTTTAGACTTGGCAAAAGAAAAGTATATTAATAAAGTTTTTTGGCCCAGTTCCATCGCTGTTTTTGGCCCAACCAGTCCAAAAATTAACACTCCTCAATCTACATTACTTGAACCATCAACTGTTTATGGTATTAGTAAAATGGCCGGGGAAAGATGGTGTGAATATTATTTTTTAAAATACGGTGTAGATGTTAGAAGTTTAAGATATCCAGGTATTATTAGCTATAAATCTCCACCCGGTGGCGGTACTACGGATTATGCAATAGAAATATTTCATGCAGCAATAAATAATCAGGTTTATAAATCATTTATAAGTGAAAATGTTTCATTGCCAATGCTCTACATGAATGACGCGATCCAAGCAACTGTAGAAATAATGAACGTAAATAGAAAAAAACTAACTGTAAACTCCAGTTATAATATTTCTGCAATGAGTTTTAATCCTAAAGAATTAACCAAAGAAATTCAGCGTATTTTCCCTGATTTTCGTATTTCATATGAAATAGATTTTAGAAATGAAATAGCTTTGTCTTGGCCCTCAATTATTGACGATTCAATCGCTAGAAATGACTGGAACTGGAATCCTGTTTATAATTTGAGAAAAACTACTTTAGAGATGATTAATGGAATTTCAAAATAGCTAGCCAACTAAACTTTGAACACTGTCAAACGCTTTTTTTATAATTAAGAAATCTTCTTTTTTTATTGCTTTTCTGTAATTCCATCTTCCTTTAATTTTGATGTATAAAATCCAATATTTAAAATTAAGTAATGAAATTAATGGAAGTGAAAAAACACATATAATTCCTGTCTTCCAGTCCAAATAAGCAAAAATAAATATGGTAATTATAAGCCAATACAATATAAAAAGAACTACTCCAATTACTTGTTTTAAAGAACTATGAAAATGTTTGTCTTTTATTTTATTTTCAACTATCCAAACTGGGACTTTATATGGGACATAGTTTGTAATTAACCCCAATAAATGAACAGGCAACAGAGAGAACATAATAATACTTATTCCAAATAATTTAATAAAAGAATCTTTGGGAATTTCTAATAAATAAGGTCTAATACTATTTTTTTTAGTGAAAGATTGGACAGATTTTATGTCAGAAAGAAGCTTATTATAAACGGATGGATCCTGAATTTTCATTTGTTCAGTTTTTCTTAATTTTTCTTGTCTTAAATTGAATTTCTCAATTACGGAACTAACTTTTTTAGTTAATGGGAACCTATGGAGTAGGTAGTATATTTCTTCGTAGTTTTCTTGATCTTCTATATTAATAACTAGAGTTTTTAATTCATCAAAAACTTTAAAAGTTAATTTATTAATAGTTTCAACGTTATTTTCTTGAAATTGATCGTAATAGTCACTAATATTTATTGGATTACCAACATTTAATAAAATATCAGAATTCATATTAAAATGATTTTCATAGTCAATCCCTAATGGAATAATATAAATAGGAGTTTCTTTTCCATATTTATCTAGTGTTCCAAGAGTGATTCTAGCTAATCCTTTTTTTAATGGGCGAATTAATTTTTTATAATTGTGATTACCTTCTGGAAAAATAACAAGGTTTCCTTGGTTTTTAAGAATGTCATAGCACTCTATAAATGTCGTCGCATTTTTTGAGATTGTATCTACGCCATCTCTTTGCCTGAATATTGGAAGCATGTAAAGCTGTCTTAAAAGCTTATTAGCTAATTTTTTTTTGAAAATATCAGCTCTAGTCAGGTAGTAAAGAGGAGCATTTGTTTGACCAGCAAGAACTATAGGGTCTAAAAAAGCATTTTGATGGTTAACTGCATAAACTATTCCAGCATTTTTTGGAATCTTGGACTTACCTTCATATTGAAAACCCCTGAAATAGGCTCTAGATCCAGTAATAACTAAAGCATATCCAATTTTATAAAAAAAATGCCAGTCCTTAATCCAATAATTAAGCCAAATTTTTTTCATAACTTATCTTAAAACACCTTTAAAATCTAATTCTAACTTTTTTTGAATTTTAGCTATAATTGTATCAACTTCTTCATCTTTTAAAGTTCTTTCTGGATGTAAAAATTCAAATCTAAACCCATACGCTTTTTTACCTTTTAAATTTTCATCTCTGTAGATATCAAATAAAGAAGATGACTGTAATATTGAGCTATTTACTTTGCTTATAGAATTTAAAATATTTTTCAATGTGACATCTTCATTAATTGAAATGGATAAATCTCTAAATACTTTTTGAAATTTGTTGATAGGGTTAAATTTAATTTTATTATTCTCCACTAACTTAATTACGTTGTCAAAATAAATTTCTGAAATAAAACAATCATTTTTTATCCCTATAGATTTAGAGATTTCGTTTTTAATAGTTCCTAATTTAGCTAGAATATGCCCCTCTTTTTTAATTAATATTCCTTCATTCCAATAAGAGTCCATTACAATTATTTCCTCCTCAAAGATCACTCCCAAAGAACTAAAAACACTTTCTACAATTCCTTTAAGTTGAAAAAAGCTACTTTTTATTTTTCCATTAAACCAATGTTCTTCATTTTGCAACCCAGCTGTTGTGATTAGCAATCTAGTATCTTCTAAATATTCATTGTTTTTAAAAGAATAAGCTTTTCCCCATTCAAAAAGCCTCATATTTGGACTGCCATTAAACTGATTGTGTTTTAAGGACTCTAAAGCGCCATGGATTAAAGTTTTCCTAAGAAAGGCAGTATCTTTACTAAGTGGATTTAGTAAAGAAATATAATCTTTAGAATCTGGTTCCTCAATATTAAAGTATTCTTTTTTTGTTAGTGAATTATTCATTATCTCAAAACACCCTAAACTAACCAAATGATTACTAATTTTTTGTTGAATAGAATGAAGACTTTTTAATTTAGGAATTGAAGCGGAAGCATTGAATTTTTCAGGGATTGGAATATTATTATAACCATAAATTCTTAGAACCTCTTCACAAATATCAATTTCACGAGTAACATCGTTTCTAAATGCGGGAACAGTTACTTTAGCTTTATTAGATTTAGCATGACTTACTTTAATATCTAAATGACTTAAAAGTTCAGTTATAGTTTTATTATCAAGGGAAATTCCACCAATTTTTCTGATTTTTTCAAAGTTTATTTCAAAAGATAAATCTTTAATTTTCTCAGGATAAATATCAAATATTTCTGATGCAACATTTCCCCCAGATATCTCTATTATCAATTCAGTAGCTTTAATTAATGCTGGAATTACCATAGCTGGATCAACTCCTCTTTCGTATCTAAAAGAGGCATCTGTATTTAGTCCATGTCTTTTAGCAGTTTTTCTAATAGAGATAGGGTTAAAAAGAGCACTTTCAATAAATATACTTTTAGTATTTTCCGTTACGCCTGATTCTAACCCCCCAAAAACTCCGGCCAAGCACATTTCTTTTTCAGAATTACAAATCATAATGTCGTCTTTATCTAGAGTTCTTTCTACTCCATCAAGAGTTGCGAAAATTGTTTTATTTTTTGGAGTTTTAATATTTATTTCACCGCCTTTTACTTTGTCTAAATCAAAAGCATGAAGAGGTTGTCCATAATTGTGAAGAATAAAATTAGTGACATCAACAATATTATTTATAGATTTCACACCAATAGAGGCTAATTTATTTATTAGCCATTTTGGACTTGATTTTACTTTTATATTTTCTATCACAATACCGGTGTATCTTTGGCATTGATTTAGGTTTTGGATGTTTATATTTATCTTGACATTTTTTTGAATTGATTTCTTTTGTTTTTCTGGGACTGGAATTAGTGCAGAATTTGAGGGCAATAATTTTTTAAATTTTAAAGCTGCTAATAAGTCTCTTGAAACTCCATAATGACTCATTGCATCAGCTCTATTTGGAGTTAATCCAATTTCAAAAATAGTGTCATTTATAATATCAAAATAATTTGAAGCAAGTGTTCCAGTTCGAGTCTCGCTGCTTAGAATTATTATACCGTCATGGCTACTTCCCAATCCAATTTCATCTTCGGCACAAATCATCCCAAAAGAATCTTCTCCTCTTATTTTTGCATTTTTAATTTCAAACGATGGACCTTCTAAAGGATAAATGGTTGTTCCGGGTTTAGCAATAACTACTTTTTGACCTTTTTTTACATTTGGAGCTCCACAAACTATTTTATAGTTTTCTTTTTCTCCTAGGTCAACTTGCGTAATATTTAACCTGTCTGCGTTAGGATGTTTTTCAACACTTTTAATTTCTCCAACTATTAAGCCTTTAAGACCCCCTTTAATATTTTCATAGATTTCCAATCTTTCAACTTCCAAGCCAATATCAGTTAGAAGTTCAGATGTTTCTATGGTGTCTAGTTTAAAGTCTAAAATATCTTTTAACCAATTGTAAGAAATTTTCATAAAAATAAAAGGTTTTACAATGTAAAAATAACTGCTTTTATTGGGTGACAAAAAATAAGAGCAACAAAATACTTTCTAAGTATATTCAACTATTAGTTTAAAATATGTATGATGATGTAAAATTTTTATATTTTTGGCGCTCTTAAAGTTGGTGCCTTAGCTCAGTTGGTAGAGCAATGGACTGAAAATCCATGTGTCCCTGGTTCGATTCCTGGAGGCACCACTTATTAAAAGCTCTCATTTATTGAGAGCTTTTTTATTATTCTAAGGTTTAATAATCGCAATTATTTAATATATATTTTCGAAAAAATACAATGATAAAAGTTAATTTATTAATGTTTATCATTAATTTTATTACATTTACATCTGAAATAGTAATAAATTTATCATGAAAAATATTAAATACTTTTTAGCAATAATATCAATAGTACTTATATCTTGGTTAAATATAAAATTTCCAAATAGTCGCATCCTTATGGTAGTTGGGGCATTCCTGACAGTAGTTCTCATATTTAATTTTTCAATTCGAAAAAGGATACAATTTAAATCTTACTTTTTGAATCCCTGGAATTTTTTGGTGTCAACTCAATTTTCAAATCAAAATACAGAAATCTCACCAGGTTTGATGTATGAAAAAATGCTGGAGGTCGTCCGAGACTCAAACTATAAAGTACGAGATTCAAACCCATTGAAAAAATCAATATTTCTAACCACACCAATATCTTTGAAATCTTGGGGGGAAAATATTTACATCGATATTAATGAATCCAATTTAGGAAAATCTACAATTAAGATAACCTCAGTAGCTCTTCAGGTTTATTCATGGGGCAAAAATCAGCAGAATTTCGAAAAATTAATTTTAGAAATCGAAGAATCATTAATCATTTAATTTATGGCAATTGTAATAAAACTTGATGTCGTTCTTGCAGAAAGGAAAATGAAGCTGAAGGAACTTTCAGAAATTGTAGGAGTTTCTACGGTAAATTTATCTATTCTAAAACAAGGAAAAGTAAAAGCCATTCGTTTTTCTACTTTGAATGCCATTTGTAGTACTTTAAATTGTCAACCTGGAGATATTATGGAATACATCGATTATATTAAGAATTAAATTTATTTTAGCACTAAATCAAAATAAATAAGTTTGATTTTTTCAAGTTTTTATTTAATAACTATAAAAACTAAATTTACGTAATTACAAAATGGTTATTAAGAAAAATAAAACATTAATAATTTTTTTCTTTTTAATTGCCTATGTTATATTGCAGTTCTTATGGTGGGGATACCATATTTCTTCTTTAACTGAGCAGTTAAATAATAGCGAAGATTATATTGCTAGAAGACTCACCATGATAGCTGGAGAAGGGACAGTATTTATAATTATTATTTGTTTAGGCGCTTTTTATGTAATTAGGTCTTATTATTTAGAGATCAGTCTTGCTAAAAAAGAAAAAAACTTTGCTTTATCTGTAACCCATGAGCTTAAAACACCAATTGCTTCTTCAAAATTATTTGCTGAAACTTTATTACAAAGAAAAGACCTTAGTAAGAATCAAATATCAACAAGTTTAGAAAAAATTGTTTACGAGCAAAATAGATTGAATGAATTGGTAGAAAAAATATTGTTGGTTAGCACCATCGATGAAATGAAAAACGACATGTATTTAAAACCAGTGTCATTTAATTCTATTATTAATCAAGTAATTGGCCAAGATGCAAATTCTCATGTAATTAATAATACAGTTGATGAAGATTTAATTTTTAGTGGAGACGACTTTTATTTGATTTCTTTATTTCAAAACCTGTTAGATAACGCCCAAAAATATTCTCCTAAAGGGTCAGAAATTAAAATATACTCTGAGAACCACCCCAATAAAATTATTTTATGTATTTCTGACCAAGGCGCTGGTATAAAGGATGGCGAGAAGCTAAAAATATTTGATAGGTTTTATAGAATTGAAGATGAAGATACAAGGTCTTCAAAAGGAACAGGATTGGGATTATTTTTAGTCAATCAAATTGTAAAAATGCACGGCGGGAAAATCGCTTGTAAAGACAATATTCCTAATGGATGCATCTTTCAAATTCAGTTTAAAAAATAAAATGGCAAAAAAAGTAGGGTTAATAATTTTAGATGGATGGGGATTAGGAGCAAAAGATGATTCAGATGGAGTTTATCTAGCAAAAACTCCTTTTTATGATAATCTAATTAAAAAACACCCTAATGCACATTTAAAAACATTTGGAAAAGATGTTGGGCTCCCTGATAAACAAATGGGAAATTCTGAAGTTGGCCATTTGAACATAGGCGCTGGAAGAATTGTTTATCAAGACTTATTAAGGATAAATAACGCAATTAAAGATGAGAGTTTTTTTAAAAACACTCAGCTTTTTAAGGCAATTAAAATGGCAAATAAAAACAACTCTAATATTCATTTAGTTGGGTTAGTTTCTAATGGAGGCGTTCATTCTTCATTGAATCATTTATTATCATTGTGCTCGTTCTTAAAAGAAAATTTTTCTCGTAATGTTTTTATCCATGGGTTTAGTGATGGTAGAGATTGCAGTCCAAGGTCTGGAATCGAAGCTTTCAAAAAGCTTAACGATCACATCAAAGATTCTAATATAGTTTTATCATCAATTATTGGAAGATATTTTGCTATGGATAGAGACCAAAGGTGGGATAGGATTAAAAAGGCTTACGACCTTTTAATTGAAGGTAAAGGAAAATTGAAAGAAGATTATAAAACAGCTTTTGAAGAAAGCTATTCTAATAATATAACAGATGAGTTTTTGGAGCCAGTTAAAATTATAGATAGCAATGGAACTATTGATAATAATGACACTGTTATATGTTTTAACTTTAGAACTGATAGATGCAGACAAATCACCACAGCTTTATCTCAAAAAGATTTTAAGAAGTATGGGATGAAAACAAAACCTCTTAATTTTTTCACCATGACAAACTATGACAGAAGGTTTAAAAATATTGAAGTTATATATGACAAGGACAACTTAACAATGACATTGGGAGAGGTTTTAAGCATTAATAACAAAACACAATTAAGAATTGCTGAGACAGAAAAATATCCGCATGTTACTTATTTTTTTAGTGGTGGAAGAGAAAAAGAATTTGAAGGGGAGTCTAGAATTGTAGTAAACTCACCCAAAGTAGCTACCTACGACTTAGAGCCAGAGATGAGTGCTCTAAAAGTAACTTCCAGTGCTATAGAATTTATTAATAAAAAAACTCCTGATTTTGTTTGTTTAAATTTTGCAAACCCAGACATGGTTGGCCATACCGGAGTTCCAGTAGCAATTCTTAAAGCATGTGAAACTGTAGATAAATGTTTAGAAAAAATTGTTCACACTCTTAAAGCGCTCGATTATTCTGCAATAATTATTGCCGATCATGGCAATGCTGAGTTAATGAAAAATAGAGATGGTTCTCCACATACTGCTCATTCAATTAATATGGTTCCAATAATTGTAGTTGATAAAAAGGTAAGTATAGTAAAAAATGGTAAGCTTGGTGATATTGCTCCTTCAATTCTAGATTTAATGAAAATAGCTCAACCCAAAGAGATGTCTGGTAAAAGTCTTATTTAGTCATTTGAGAATATTATAATAAAATTTTAAATCATACTTAGACATTATAAAGTTTAAATTTTATTACTCGTATATTAACTTAATAATAAAGTTTAACATTAATTATGACACAAGATTATATCGAAAAAAATAAAGATAAATTTTTAAATGAACTCTTTGAATTTATTAAGATCCCATCGGTAAGTGCGGATATAAAATTTAAGCAGGAAGTTTTAAAAGCTGCAAGTTTTTTGGAAGAAAACCTTAAAAAAATAGGGGCTGATAATGTTCAAGTTTTTCAAACCTTAGGATACCCAATTGTATATGCAGATAAAATCATTGACTCTAAATTACCTACAATTTTAGTATACGGCCATTATGATGTTCAACCTGCTGATCCATACGAATTATGGGACTCAGACCCATTTAACCCAGTAGTTAAAAAAACTAAAATACATCCTCATGGAGCTGTCTTTGCAAGAGGAGCTTGTGATGATAAAGGACAGATGTTTATGCATTTAAAAGCTTTTGAAGCTATGTATAAATCTAATGAACTTTATTGTAATGTTAAATTCATGTTTGAAGGTGAAGAGGAAGTAGGATCTTCTAATTTAGAAAAATTTGTTCGATCAAACGTTGATCTTTTAAAAGCAGATGTAGTATTGGTTTCGGATACCGGCATTATAAATAATTCTACACCTTCAATTTGTGTTGGATTAAGAGGGTTAAGTTATGTTGAAGTAGAAGTTACAGGGCCTAATAGAGACCTACATTCTGGACTTTATGGCGGAGCAGTTGCGAACCCAATCAATGTTCTTTCTAAAATGATTGCTTCTTTACATAACGAAAATGGAACAATCAATATCCCTGGATTCTACAATGATGTAATCCAAGTAAGTAGTTCCGATAGAAAAGAAATGGCCAAAGCTCCATTTAATCTAGAAGAATATCAGTCAGATTTATCCATTAAAGAAGTTTATGGTGAAGATGGGTTTACCACTAATGAAAGAAATTCAATACGACCAACATTAGATGTAAATGGAATATGGGGAGGCTATATTGGAGAAGGGGCAAAAACTGTTTTGCCTTCAAAAGCAAGTGCTAAAATTTCTATGAGACTTGTTCCCAATCAAAAGTCTACAAACATCACTAATTTATTTAAAACCCATTTTAAAAAGATTGCCCCTAATTATGTAAAAGTAAAAGTAACTCCGCATCATGGAGGTGAAGGGGTTGTTATTCCAACAGATTTCCCAGCATATTTAGCTGCTAAAAAGGCTATGGAAACTACATTTGGTAAAACTCCTATTCCAGTAAGAAGTGGAGGAAGTATTCCAATAGTTCCAATGTTTGAAGAGGTGTTAGGTCTTAAAACAATCCTTTTGGGGTTTGGTCTAGATTCGGATGTAATTCATTCTCCAAATGAGCATTTCGGATTATTTAATTTTTATAAGGGTATTGAAACAATTCCTTGTTTTTATAAAAATTATGCTGAAATCATGGCCTCTGAAAAATGAAAAATTTATTTTTTGTTTTATTTTTAATAATATTTTCTTCTTGCAGTATTTATAAGCCTGTAGAGTTTAAAGGGATAAGTAATTATTCATTTTCTAAAAAAGATGGATGTAAGCCAATCTGCTTAGAGCTAAATATTTATAATCCAAACCCTTATGATATAACTATTAAATCTGCCATTATAAAAGGATCTATAGGTAAACATAATTTAGGAGAATTAAATTTTTCAGAATTATATAGTTTAAAAAAAATGACACTTTCGAATATTAATTTAAAATTTGATAGTGAACTTAATAGTTTCATGCCTTTTGCAGCTGGGATTTTTAATTATATTTCAGGATCTGAAGTTGTTCTTTCAGTTGATGGAATACTTAATGTGAAAGTATTGGGGGTTTCAAAAAATATTTTAATCAATCAATCAATAGCGATTACAGAATAGATTTGTACGTAAAATGATTACGTTGTAGTTTCTCATCTTTGGGGTGTATTAAAATTATCACTAATGACAACAAAGAAATATTCTAAAATCAACTTCCAAGTAAATTATATTATTTACGAAAAAAATGATACTGCAATTTTACTTGATGGTGCTTTTTACATTAACGACAAAGCTTACTTTACCTCAATTCCTTTAAACTTAGTGCGGTTTAGTTACCTATGTGAAAAAACCATTGGATTTCAGAAAACTAATATTATTTGGAATAATCTTCTTAATAATAATGACCAAGTTTCAGAAATTTCCCCTAAAAACTTCTTAGGAAATGATTTAATTATTTCTACAAATGAGTCATTCTTAACCCAACAATTATTTAATTTAAAAACAGCATAAAATGAAAACAATAGCAATTACAAAAAATCTAGAAGTTATGTTACCTAAAATGGGGATAATGACCCATTTAGTAGAATTAACAAGACACGATTACATATATGTGAAAGATCGTCTTAAAATAAATGACATTTTAACTATTGAATCAGATAATAGTAGATTCTGGGAGCAGAATTCTTTAGCCATATTTTACAAAGGGTTTAAACTAGGCTATCTAAATAGTTCAATAAATAACGTTGTCCAAAAAATGATTAATAAATTTGGTGATGTACATATAACATTGAAAAACAAACCTATTGGAAATAACCCTTTTGAAGGAGTTGATATTTTAATTCAAATAGGATAATTATTTTAACAACCAAATCGCTGGATTTACAGTATTTAATCCCTCAGCAAGAATTCTCCAAATTTCAAAATGGGCTTCTGAAATACCTGATTCTTTAGCTAGTAGTCTACCAACTTTAGTTCTAACTTTAATTTGGTCTCCCTTTTTAACATAAACTTCTTTTAGATTTGCATATACAGTTCTATATTCACCGTGACTTACCATAACTACTTTGCCTGCTCCAGGAATAATTAAAACACTAGTTACTTCCCCACCAAATACTGCTCTAACGTTTGCATTTTTTGAAGTTGTAATATCTATTCCATTATTGTCTACAGTAGCAGTAGTAACCAAGTGATGTTGGTGTTTGCCGTATTTACTAGTGACCTCCCCCTTTTCTACAGGCCAGATTAATCTCCCTTTATTTTTATTAAAGTTTTTGGACAATGCTATCCCTTCAGGTGTAGCATCAAATTTAGATTTTTTTAATTTTTCTAAAGCTCGAATTTCATCTTCAATAGCTTTTTTAACAGCTTTTGCAATTTCTCTTCTTTTAAGGTTACTCTTTTCTAATTCTTTGGCTAAATTTTCTTCATTATTTTTTATTTTATTTAATGACACTAGTTGGGCATTCTTATCAACCTGGTAATTAACTTTCTCATCTTTTTTAATTTTGAGAAGATTTTTTTTATTTATAATTTCTTTTCCAAACTCTTCTTTTTTTAATTTAAGGTTAATTTGAGTTTTCTTGATTCTATCAATTTGTTTTAAACGATAGTCTTTATAATGTTGAATATATTTCATTCTATGGAAGGCCTCCGAAAAAGTAGAAGATGAAATAATATAGAGGAATTTATAGTTGGGATCTCTATTTTTAAAAGCATACAATAACATTTTTTCATACTCTTCTTTTAGAATTTTGTTAGTATTACTTAATGAATTTATCTGTCTATTAACTTTATTTATTTTCTCATCCATTTTCCTTAACTGAAAATTATAATTATCAATAAGCTTTTGACGATAATTAATCTGTTTGTCAACAATATTAATTTCACTAAGTGTGAGTTTTTTTGTTGCACGAGTCTGCTTAATTAAATCTTTTGTATGATTAATTTTCTCAATTAAATTTTTTTCTTGCTTTTTAAGTAAAGCACTTTTCTTCTGACCAAAAAAAATGGAAGGAATAAAAAAAATAAAAAAAGCAGATATATAGATTAATTTACTGTTCATTTAAATTTATTGATTTGTATTCCCCATCAACATATTTAAATGGAAATTTTTGAGGCAAATTAAACTTAATATTTTTATAGTGTATTTTAAGTTCATAATTGGCATCTAAGTTATTTACCATAATCTCAATATCCATTGGGATAATTTCATTAGATATATCTTTCCAGTTTTTATAAGTAACATTAATTTCAGATCCACTTAACGGATATATAATATTTATTCTTTTACATTTATACGTAAATGGATCTATCCATGACTGATAAATATAATCTGTTGGTTTTTTTGTTTTATTATTCGTAATTCTTTTTGTTTTTCTTTTCCTATGAGACAGTAAATGATACTCATTGTTTTTTACTTGTAGTATAAATTTATTATCCATATAGTTCATAAATGATCCACCAACTATTATTTCCTGCAGCAAGTCATAAGAGAGGGATATATTAATATTTTTTTCTAATTCATCAAGTGATCCCTCATAATATAATTTTTCAGGATAATCAAGAGTCATTTTTATATAATTCTCTTTAAAATAGCCCCTATAAATTTTTTTTTTAAATTTTGTGATATTAAGCCAAATTATACTGTCAATTTTTGATCTTATATTAATTTCAACTTCTTGTTCTTCTTCATTATTTATGGTAATAACAGAGTTTCCTCTTGCTTTTAGCCAGTCAATATTTGGTTCATGGACTTTTATAGAATCTAGTAGTTTTTTTTCATGTAAAACTTTTACAATTCTTCCTTCATCTATATCCTTTATGGTGATACAGGAAAAGCAGATAATTAGCAAAAAACAACTAAGTAAAATATTATTCAATAAATTTATTTTCACTTATTTTTTGAATTAATTTTTTTGAGTAGTTTCCTGTTTTTTTAGACTTATTCCAAAACACATTTGCCTCATCAATCTTTTTCAATTTATATAGCACGTCCCCGTAATGTTCTAATATTTCACCAGACTGTCCATCACTATTAATAATAGCTTTAAATAGAAACTTTTCCGATTCAGAATATGCTCCTATTTGAAACATTACCCATCCGTAAGTATCTAAATAAGTGGAATTATTTGGAAATTTTGCAATCACTTTTAACATTAATTCTTCCGCTCTCTCAAGATTAGTTTTCCTTAAAGCTAAATAGTAGCTATAATTATTTAACAAAATAAAATTATTTGAATCTAAAGCTATTGACATTTCATAATAATCAAATGAAATTTTAAATTTTTCTTGTCCATAGTATGAATTACCAATTTCCTGTAAAAAATTACTCTCCAAAAAATTGTCATCAAATACTAAATCCTTGCCTTTTAATAATTCTCTAAGTGCTTTAGTATATTCCTTTTTTCTATTTAAGGCAATACCTATAGCCAAAGAAGGGAAAGGTTGATTTGGGTGACTTTCTATTGCCATCTTAGCATCATTAATAGTAATATCAAATTTATTTCTTGATAATGTCGAGGTAATTAATTTAGACCAAGCATTGAAAGGTGAAGGATTGATTTTTAAGGATTCTCTTATGTAGTAACATGCAGTATCTTCTTCTCTTAAAAGCATTTTGAAATCTCCCATCAGAAGCAAAACATCGCTATTTTTTGAATCAATAGATAGAAAACTTTGAGCGAGATTACATACTTCGGATATATTATATGGACTACTTTTTTCGTAAGATATTTGCATTAAAATTTGTTTTTTTAAATTTATTTCAATACTGTTTGAATTCATTACTAAAAGCAATTCCTTATAACCTTTTTTATATTCTTTATTTTTATAATAATGTTGAAATAATGAAAGCCTTACTAACCCGTTTGAAGAATCAATAGAAAGCATTTTATTTAATATAGCTTTGGCTAATTCTGTTTTTTTGGCATTTTCATAATATTCCGCCAATAATCCTAAGCGGCTTATACTTTCTGGCTCATTTGATATTAAATTTTCAAGTTCAATAACAGCCTTTTTCTTGTTTTTTAAAAAAAGATAAATTTGATGTTTTTGAATTGAGATTTCTTCTTTTATTCCGATTTTTTTTTCAATAACATCTAATACCTTAATGGCCTTTTTATAAGAATTATTATTTAATAGTTCTTCTGTTAAGGAAAATAAGTATGATATTTTTTCAGGTTTAGAAACCACTAATTTTGAAAAACTTTCAGCACTTTTTTTATGATTGTTAATTTTTTTGTAAAGCACAGCCAAGTTGGCTAAATACCACTCATTTTCAGGTGATAAAACAACAGCTTTATTTGCATATTCTAATGCTTTTTGGGGTTGATCTAAGCTTATATATAACCCTGACAATTCGAAATTAACAACTCCACTCATAGGGTTCAATAAAAGGCATTTTTTATAGATAGAGTCAGCAGCATATATATCACCGCTAATTTTTGCACCTGTAGCTTGAATAAGACATTTTGTAAATTCTCGCTCATTAAAACTTCCACTTTCTTGAGCATTTATATTAAGAACTCCAAAAATGAAATAATACAACCCTAATAGTCTTGTCATTATTTTATATAATTGAGTTATTTATTGCCAGTACTTCCAAACCCTTTTTCTCCCCTTTCGCTAATTGATATTTCTGAAACTTCAATAAAATTAAGTGGTTCATATTTTGCCAAAACCATTTGTGCAATTCTGTCCCCATTATTTATCTCAAATAATTCATCAGATAAATTTACTAAAAGAACTCCAATTTCTCCACGGTAGTCAGAATCAATAGTTCCTGGACTATTAATTACCGCAATCCCATTTTTGATTGCGAGCCCACTTCTTGGTCTAATTTGAACTTCATAACCCACCGGAATTTCCATTTTAATTCCAGTAGGTATCAACTTTCTTTCCATTGATTTTAGAATTATTTTATCGTTCTTAATAAAGGCTCTTAAATCTGCACCTGCTGAACCAGCTGATCCCAAGTTAGGATTTGGATTATTAGAATTATTTACAATTTTGATAGAAATCATTTTAAACTTTTTTAAAGCATTATTTTTTTAGGTCTTTCCATGAAATATACTAGAAATAGGTAGGTCAACACAAGAAATATATGAAAACAATATTCATTAAAACTGTAATTTATATTGGCGTTAAAATCTAGGCTAACCCAGTAAATCAAACCGCCAACTAAAAAATAGATAAAAATTTTCTTCAAATCATAAGGGACTTTGTAATGAAATTGGCCAGTGAAATAGCTAATTATTACCATTGACCCGTAACATGCTAATGTAGCATAAGCAGATGCTTCATATCCATACTTTGGGATAAATATAAAATTAATTAAAAGTGTAATTAAAACTCCAATAATTGAAATAATTGCTCCATATATAGTTTTTTGAGAAAGCTTATACCAAATTGACAAACTAGTATATATCCCTAAACATATATTAGCTGCTAATAAAATAGGAACAACTTTTAATCCACTCCAGTATATAGGATTAGGTATGAAGTATTTAAATAAGTGAAGAAATAAAGTCATTACTAAAAAAGTTAAGACAAGAACAATAATAAAATAGTTCATCACTTTAGCTAGTGTCTCTTTAGAGTTTTTATCAGACTGATTTTTAAAAAAGAAGGGTTCAGAGGCATATCTAAATGCCTGTATAAACATACTTACGATCATAGTTATTTTATAATTAGCACCATAAATTCCATTTTGAGAAAGCGCCATACTTAGCGCCTCATTTTCAGTTTTAGCTTCACCATTTTCTAGATATTGATTAAATAATAATGACTTCAGCATTGCTCTATCTAAAGTTTCGTTAATTACATAGGCCAGCCCAACCAATAACATTGGAGACGCATACTTAATCATTTGTTTTAAAATCGTAAAATCAAAAGATCCTTTAAAATTCATTGTAGGAATTAAGACACTAAATTTTATAATACTTGCAATTAGATTAGAAATGAATACATATCCAATACCAATTTCTGGATTATAAAGATATTTAAGAATCCAGTTTTGCTCCCCGTTTTCGTAAGCCTCTTTACAATATATAAGGAAAAATAAATTTAGGAAAATATTCACAGCAACATTTAGAATATTTACTAAAGCAAATTTCTTTGCTTTTTCTTCCAATCTTAATTTAGCTAATGGAATAGAGGAAATAGCATCTAAACTTACAATTAAACTAAACCATATTATATACTCTTTATGATTAGGGTATTTTAACCAATCTGCAATATTCTCTGCAAAAATACTAGACATAGCAACAAAAAGAGCTGAAGTACATACTAAAGAATATAAAGTGTTGGAATAGATGTTTAATCTATTTTGCCTGTTAATAGTTGAGAATCTAAAAAATGCAGTTTCCATTCCGTAAGTCAAAACAACTACTAGAAAAGCTACATATGCATACATTTCTGTAATTATACCATATTGCTCGTTTGAAAATTGAAGAGCATATAATGGGGTCAATAAAAAGTTTAAAAATCTGCCAATTATACTGCTAGTACCATAAATAGCCGTTTGATTTATTAATTTTTTTATTGAGCTCAAAATTTAAAAGTTAGGTTTTCTTTTTTCCAAGAAAGCATTGGTTCCTTCAATAAATTCATCACTTTGAAAACAGTTGCTAAATGAATCTATTTCAACTTCAAATCCGTTTATTTCAGAATTAAAACCTGCATTTATTGATTTTAATGCGGCAGATATCGCTTTGGGAGAATTTTTAATAATTTGATTTGCAATTTTATAGCACTTTGACATTAAATTTTCTTGAGGTTCTAAATAATTTACTAGTTTATATTCAAGCGCTTGTTCAGCACTAATCATTTTCCCGGTAGTAATCATTTCAAATGCTTTTCCTTTCCCCACTAATTGAGCAAGCCTTTGAGTTCCGCCATAACCTGGAATTACACCAAGACTAACCTCGGGAAGACCCATTTTTGCATTTTCTGAAGCAAGTCTTATATGACAAGCCATAGCTAACTCTAGACCTCCTCCAAGTGCAAACCCATTAATAGCAGCAATAATTGGTTTGGAATAATTTTCTATAAAATCAAATAATTTTTTTTGCCCATTTCTTGCAAGTTTTTCACCTTCTTTTTTTGAATAACTTGCAAACTCTTTAATATCAGCCCCTGCTACAAAAGCTTTATTTCCAGATCCTGTTATTATTACGACTTTAATTTTATTGTTTTTATTATAATTATTAAGTATTAAATGAAGCTCTTCAATTGTCTCATTATTAAGTGCATTTAATTGATCTGGACGATTTATACTTAATAAGGCAATACCGTCATCAGTTTTAGCTTGGATATTTTTCATCATTATTGTAGATATACTTATAAATTTAGGGTTTATAAACCATAAAACTCAAAGATAGAAACTCTTTTAAGGAACAATTTCACATTTTATTTAAAAACTTTGATTTAAATAGACAGATAATACCTAACCCAACCCAATAAATAAAGATTAAGAAAAAAGATTCTTTAAGTATGTTAAAAATTAAATTTCCAAAAAATCCAGTAATGAATATTAAGTTATATGCTTTATAAAGAATTATTAAAAGCGTAAATAAAAAATGTATAAAAAGTGATTTCCCCCCCAATTTAAAATAAATTACAAAACGTAAATTATTTTTTCTGTGGTTGTCAATTCTTGAATATTTATTACTCCCATAAATACGTTGTCAATTTCAATATCTAAGACTATAAATCCACTTTGACCCTCGTTAAAAGAGTCGCTAAAGTCAAAGCTTGCAGAACCATTTGAAAGAGTGTTTTTTGTTATGTCAAATTTTGATGATCCTGAAGCATCAACATAAAAAAGGCGAACACTAGAATTTATAACAGGGTTATTAGAGCCGCTTTTTAATACTTTCACAACAGCTATAGTATCTTTTTTTTTGTAGCAAGAGTTAATAGAAAAAAAACATAAAATCAAACTCCCTAAAACAAAAGACCTATAAAATGTTTTTATATAACTCATTTAATATTAAATATAATATATTAATTTGCAAGATAATAAATTACATTCTAATTTAGAATTATGTCTGTTTAAAAACTTTTATTTTAAATTAATTTTAATAAATACGTATAATTCAAATGTTCAAAAATCTTAATGTTATCTCCTTCGTGCTTTTTAGCTTATTATTTTGTAGTTGCTCAGTTATAAAAAATAAGATTAATATTTCTAATGAAGTTCACGTAGAAATGCAAACTTCAAAAGGTTCAATAATCTTTAAACTGTACAATCAAACACCATTACACAGAGATAACTTTATAAAATTAGTAGAAGAAAATTTTTATAATGGAGTTACTTTTCATAGAGTTATAAAAGACTTTATGGCTCAGGCTGGTGATCCAAACTCTAAAGATGGAAGTTTTAAAGGTCAGCTAGGTCAAAACAGTAAGGGAGAGACAATTCCTGCGGAATTTTCTAATAATTTATTTCATAAAAAAGGGGCATTAGCTGCAGCGAGGATGGGAGATAATGTAAATCCTGAAAAGAAATCTAGCGGTAGCCAATTCTATATAGTTCAGGGAAAAAAACATTCTTTAAAACAATTGAGCGAGATGGAAAATAGAATTAATCAAAATCAAGAAAATATATTTTCATTTTCAGAGGCCGCTAAAAAATTATATCAAGAAATTGGAGGAACTCCTTTTTTAGATAATGGATACACTGTTTTTGGAGAAGTTATAAAGGGGATAGAAATCATTGACAAAATATGTTCTGTTGAGACTTCAAATGGAAATAAACCAATAAATAATGTAACTATTTTATCTGCAAGAATTATCAATTAATATGTTTGAAAAGATAAATAATATCAATATAGAAGTTAAGAATTTTCAAAGTAAATCTTTAGAAGAAATAGATCAGTTTAGAATTTCTTATTTAGGAAAGAAAGGAAAGATTACTCTATTATTTAATGATTTTAAGTTGATTCCTGTTGAACAAAAAAAAGAGTTTGGTGTCCGCTTAAACATCCTTAAAAGTTCGGCCTTAGAAAAAATAAATTTATTAAAATCTTCCTTAAAAGACCATTCTAAATCAAAAAAAACAGATACGGATTACACCATTCCTGGACAACCTACGAACTTTGGATCTAGACATCCAATTACTTTAATTAGAGACAGAATTATAAATGTTTTTTCTCATATTGGATTTTCAATTTCTGAAGGGCCAGAAGTTGAAGATGATTGGCATAATTTTACTGCTTTAAATTTTCCGGAAGAACATCCCGCAAGAGACATGCAAGACACTTTTTTCATTACTGATGATATTGCTTTAAGAACTCACACTTCATCTGTTCAAGTAAGAGTTATGGAGAATAGCAAACCTCCAATTAGGACAATTTCACCAGGTAGAGTATATAGAAATGAAGCCATTTCTGCTAGAGCCCATTGTTTTTTTCATCAAGTTGAAGGCCTTTACATAGACAAGAATGTTTCTTTTGGAGATATGAAGCAAACTCTTTTATATTTCACAAAATCATTGTTTGGAACAGACACAAAAATTCGACTGCGCCCATCTTATTTTCCTTTTACAGAACCCTCTGCAGAAGTTGATGTTTCATGTACAATATGCAGTCAAAAAGGTTGTAATGTTTGTAAATATTCAGGCTGGCTTGAAATCATGGGTTGCGGAATGGTTGATCCAAATGTTTTGGAAAATTGTAATATAGATTCCAATATTTACAGTGGGTATGCATTTGGAATGGGCGTTGAAAGAATAGCACAGTTAATTTATCAAGTAAACGACTTGAGACTATATTCTGAGAATGATTTAAGATTTATAAAACAATTTAGATCTGAGATTTAATTTTTTTTTGGTGTTCCCAATTATTTTTGTCCATATTTAACAGACAAATATTTAAAAGATCTATACAACTTTTAACATCTTTTTTATGAACCATTTCTATAACTTGATGTATATGCCTAGTTGGAATTGAGAAAGCACCAGCAATAGACCCCCCTGGAGTCATTCTTTGAATACTTGCTGTATCTGTACCTCCTGCTGTTAAAATTTCGTTTTGCCAAGATATCTTGTTGGTATTAGCTGTCTCCTGCATGAACTTAACCATTCTAGTATCACAAATTGTACTAGCATCCATAATTTTAATTCCGACCCCACCACCTAAAGATGTTATTTTTTCATCCTCACTTGCTCCTGGGACATCATATGCTATTGTAGTATCTAAGCCAAAACCAAAATCTGGTTTTATTTTTTGAGTAGCGACTTGAGCCCCTCTTATACCAACTTCTTCTTGAACTGTAAAAACAGCATAAGTATCAAATGCTGGATTTCCTAAATTTTTTAATGTTTCTATTAAAATAAATACAGCTATTCGATTGTCTAAACTTTTACAATTTATACAGTCTCCCATTTCAATAAGTGCTCTTTCTCTTGTAACAGAATCACCAACAGAAATTATTTTTCTTACTTCTTTAACGTCAAGACCAAGATCAATATAATAATCATTAATTTTTGGAACTTTATTTTTTTCTTCTGGAGTCATTACATGGACAGGTTTTGAACCCATTACACCAATGACATCTTTTTTACCATGGACGATTACTCTCTGAGATGTCAAGGTCTTAGGGTCAAAGCCACCAAGAGGATGGAATTTCAAAAATCCTTTTGGAGTAATATGAGTTATAATAAAACCTATTTCATCCATATGAGCTCCTATCATTACAGATTTTTTAGAATTTTTACCTTTTTTTAAGGCAATAACATTACCCATATTGTCAATTTCAATATTATCAACGTGGCTTTTTATTTCTTTTAAAACCAAGCTTCTAACTCGGTTTTCAAACCCTGGGGCACCTGCTGTTTCACAGATTTTTTTAAGTAAATTAACATTAATCATAATTAATCTATATAACTTAATTTGAGCATATTAGTTTTTCCATTTTCAACCAAAGGTATACTTGCGGTATTGATTATTAAATCACCACTTTCAGCATAACCCTTCTCTTTAAGTAAGTTTTTAATATCTGCAATAGTATGATCGGTACTTATTGTTTTATCATAATAGAATGAACTCACCCCCCAGACTAGGGATAATGTACTTAGTAGTTTTTTATTGCTAGAAAACACAAAAATTTCAGATTTAGGTCTCTGGCTTGAAATTTTATAAGCTGTATAACCAGAGTGAGTCATTGTAATTATTGCTTTTGCTTCAACTCTTTGAGCAAGTCTACAGACATTAAAACAAATTGAATCTGTTATGAATCTTTCGTTGTTTTTTTTTGGTAGCGTTTCTTTAACATAAATATTGGAATAATTTATTTCAACCTCATTAATAATTCTTGACATTATTTTAATCACCTCAATAGGATGTTTTCCAACAGAAGTCTCACCGCTCAGCATTACAGCATCTGCACCATCCATTACAGCATTTGCAACATCATTCACTTCTGCTCTATTAGGAGTGATATTATCCATCATACTTTCCATCATTTGGGTAGCGATAATTACAGGCTTAGCTAAGTCTTGAGCGAGTGCTACTATCCGTTTTTGAATTAGAGGAACAGACTCAAGTGGGATTTCAACTCCTAAATCCCCTCTGGCTACCATCACAGCATCAGTTTCACTTAATATTCCCTCTAAGTCGGTAACAGCTTCTGGCTTTTCAATTTTAGCAATTATTTTAGCATTCCCATTATTGCTATTAATAAGATGTCTTAGCTCAATTACTTCCCTTGAAGATCTTACAAAAGAAAATCCAATCCAGTCTACTTCATGTTCTAATGCTATAACTAAATCGGCTTTATCTTTTTTAGTAAGGCTGGAAATATTGATATTAGTATCTGGTAAATTGAGACCTTTTTTTGAAAATAATAATCCACCCGCAACTACTTTAGTTTTTACAGTATCTTTTAAATTAGTCTCTAAAACTTCAAGGTGAATTTTCCCATCATCCAACAAAACTTTTTCTCCAACTTTCACATCTTTAGGAATTCGATCTATAAAAATTTGAGCTGCAGAACTAAAGTTATGATCTTCTAGAGTAGTTAAAATAAATTCCTGATTATTTTCTAATAAAAGCCCTTCTTTTGGCATATCTCCAATTCTAATTTTCGGTCCTTGAAGATCTGCTAATATTGCCGAATGTGTTCCCAGTTCTTTGTCTAAAAGCCTGATTTTTTTTATCGCATCTATATGATCTTGATGCCTTCCGTGAGAGAAATTTACTCTGAAAACATTTACCCCCTCTTTAATCATGGACTTTAAAACTTCCCCTTCAGAACATGAAGGGCCAATAGTTGCAACGATTTTTGTTCTTTTACTCATTTTCTAAAATATTAAATTTTCTTTTGATTTTAATTGCTCGACAATAACATTATGGGCAGTTAACACAAACGGTATTTCTCTAAGTTTTTTTAAATAATAATCATATTTTTTTTTCTCAGCTGATTTCACCATTAGAAAAAAATCAACATGAGACTTTTCAGGGATTAACCAGGTTCCTTCAAACTTATTTCCAATTAAATAATATTCATCAGAATTAAAATCATTAACAAATGAAAAAACTGGAAAACTTGCATTTTGTTTTGATTTTTTATTAAAAATCAGTTCAATATCTTCTATAGACTTAGAGAGGGTCAAATCTAATGTGCTATTAACAGCCCAACATAGCCTGTAATCTTTTTCGTGGCAGCTCAGGCCAAAAAGACTAAAATCAAATTCATATGATTCTTCTAAAAGATGTTTCATTACTAATCAATTTTTAGGCATTAATAAACTTGAAATTTCAAATAGTTTTTCTTCTTCAAATCTTCCTGCCATTAATTGTATTCCAAATGGAAGTGAATTACTGTGTTTCCCTAGTGGCAAAGAAATTGCAGGAAGACCAGCAATATTTGCATGAACAGTAAAGATATCTTGTAAATACATTGAGATAGGATCCTTAATTTCGCCAATATTAAAAGCTGTTGTTGGAGTTGTAGGGAGAAGGAGAACATGATTTCTTTTCAACATTTGTTCTGTTTTTTCTTTAATTAACCTTCTTACCTTTTGAGCTTTTGTAAAGTATGCATCATAGTACCCAGAGCTTAACACAAAATTACCAAGCATAATTCTTCTTTTAACTTCAATTCCGAATCCTTCGGACCTAGATTTTTCATAGGTGCTGTTTATATCTTTAGCATCTTTTGTTCGATAACCAAAGTGAGCTCCATCATATCTTGCAAGATTAGAACTTGCCTCTGCGGTTGTTAGAACATAATAGGTTGGCACAAGGTATTTTAAAAAAGGAAATTTCAAGTATTCTATTTTATGTCCGTTATTCTCTAATTCATCAATTAAAGATTTTATTTTTGTGGAGACTTCAACATCTAATTTTTCAAAATTTAGATATTCTTCAGGTATCCCAATATTAAACTTTTTATTTGAAATTTTAATAGTTTTATTATTTGCTTCACGGGACGAAACTGTACTGTCAAAATTATCGTTTCCACTCATTATGCTAATAAAAATATTCGCATCCTGAACAGTTTTAGAAAAAACACCAATTTGATCAAAACTAGAACCATAAGCAATCAACCCGTTTCTTGATATTCTTCCGTAAGTGGGCTTTACTCCAACAACCCCACAAAAAGAGGCGGGTTGCCTAATAGACCCACCAGTATCTGAACCTAGAGCAATATTGCACAACCCTTCAGCTACAGCAGCAGCAGAACCTCCTGAAGAGCCTCCAGGAACTTTATTTTCTCCGTTTGGATTTTTAACCGGACCATAAAAACTATTTTCGTTAGAACTGCCCATTGCAAATTCATCACAATTTAACCTTCCAATTATTATAGCATCTTCATTAATTATTTTTTCAACTGCAGTTGCAGAAAACATAGATTTAAAACCTTGAAGAATTCTAGACGAGCCAGTTAATGTATGATCTTTATAACATATATTATCTTTCAGTCCTACAAATGCACCAACTAATAAACCACTTTTATTTTTAATGATTTTTTTTTGAATTTCCTCAGCTTTTAATAAAGCTTCTTTTTCAAATATCTCAATAAATGCATTAGTCTTTGATGTTTTTATTCTTGAAATATATTCTTGGCAAATATCAACCAATGTTGTATTACCGCTATTAATAAGTTTTTGAATGTCTGTTAAAGACTCTGGTATATCCAATCTTAATCTTTTTTATCAGATTCCTCTTCGTTTTTAGTAGCCTCTTTAAACTCCTTAACTCCTTTCCCCAATCCTCTCATTAGTTCAGGAATTTTTTTTCCACCAAAAAGTAACAGTACAACTATTAAAATTATAATTATTTGCGGCGGGCCTATTATCCCTAATAAAATTGTGTTCATTTTAATTTATTTAAAGCAAATTTACAAAATGTTTTCTTAAAGTCTAACTCCAACTATTGCAGTTACACAACCAATAATATCTTCAGAACTAGCTAAATTGTTATTTGATTCCTTTTTTGCAGCAATTAAACTTATAATTAGTTTCTGAGTATTACTTACTTTAAAATCATATGAAGTACTTCCATTTCCATGATTATCGTAAAAAAGTTGTCGGTCTAAATTTCTAACTGTCAACTGCAAATCACCTAACAATGTATCAGAACACGATGAAATTCTATAATTTTGACCTTCGTAAAAAATTGCAACAAATTGAAATTTTTTCCCCGTGGAAAGTTCTGATGTACTTGTTTGACCAGTATGCATATAACCATCACCGATAGTTTTGATACATTTTTTAGAAAGACCTTTACACTGACAAAAAAAAGTAAAACTTAGGATTATAAACGTAATGCTAAAAATATATTTCATAAATTTTAAGAACAGTTACTTAAAAAAGTGAGTATTTAATATCCACACAAATTAAGATTAAAATTACCACAAACCACCATTTTTTTACAATTTCTACAGAAACCAAATGTATTAGTGTGCAATTAACCAATTTTCTCCACTCCCAATTTCAACCTCTAATGGAACATTAAAAGTAACAGCACTCATCATCTGATTTCGAACAAGGTTTTTTAATTCCAATTTTTCTTCAATTACCATGTCCAAAACCAGTTCGTCATGAACTTGTAATAAAAGTTTTGATTCCATTTTAGAGCTCAAGATTTCCTTATGAATATTTACCATAGCAATTTTTATAATGTCCGCTGCAGTTCCCTGAATTGGAGCATTTATTGCATTTCTTTCATCGAACCCTTTCATAGTTGCATTTCCACTATTAATATTTGGCAAAAATCTTTTTCTCTTAAAAATTGTTTCAACGTATCCGTTTTCTCTAGCAAATGAAATATTAGAGTCCATATATTCTTTAATTTTTGGGAATTCTAAAAAATAATTATCAATAATTTCTTTAGCCTCTGATCTTTTAACGTTGAGTCTTTGAGATAAGCCAAATGCTGAAATTCCATAAATGATACCAAAATTCACCATTTTGGCTTTATTTCTCATTTCTCTTGTTACATCTTCTAATACTACACTAAAAATTTTAGAAGCAGTTTCAGTATGAATATCGCGACCGTTAGTAAATGCATTTATCATAGATTCATCTTTACTAAGACCTGCAATTATTCTTAGTTCTATTTGAGAGTAATCCGCACACATTAAACGTCGGCGATCATCTGAAGCACAAAAAGCTTTTCTTATTTCTTTTCCTAGCGCTGTTCGTATAGGAATATTTTGAAGATTAGGCTTGTTGGAGCTTAATCTACCAGTAGAAGTCACAGTTTGCATATAATTAGTGTGAATTTTTTTTGTTAAAGGGGAGATTAATTTTGGAAGCGCATCTACATATGTGGAAAGTAATTTTTTTCTAGTTCTGTAGCTTAAAATATCATCTATAATTGGATGAGAACCGCTTAATTTATTTAGAGTAGGTTCATCCGTTTTAAATTGTCCTGTTTTAGTTTTTTTTGCTTTTGGGTCTAGATTTAGCTCTCCAAAAACAACTTCACCAAGCTGCTTAGGAGAGTCTATATTAAATTCATGTCCACTAAGGTTATATATGGACTGCTCTAAATTAGCTAAGCTGACATTTAACTTTTTAGAAAATTCTTTTAAAGATTCTATATTAATTTTAATTCCTTCGACTTCCATATCGTGAAGAACTTTTAAAAGAGGAATTTCAATATCATAAAACAGTGGTTCTAAATCAAGTTCCTTTAACTGTTTCTTAAATTTCAAGTAGAGTTGAAAAGTTAAATCAGCGTCTTCAGATGCATAATCTTTTAATTCTTCAAGATCTACATCTTCCATTTTTTTTGTTGGCTTAGTTTTACTTCCAATTAAAGATTCTATAGCTATTGGGTTATAATTTAAAATAGTTCTTGATAACTGATCTAAGCTATGTCTTTTCTCAGGGTCTATTAAATAGTGAGCTATCATTGTGTCAAAACAATGTTCATTTACTTGAATACCATATTTGTTAAGTATTCCGTAGTCATATTTTAAATTATGAGCAATCTTTAAAGTTTTGGAATTAAAAAACTCTTTATATAATTTAATTAATGACTCATCTTTAGAAACATCACAGTAAAATGCTTTGTTTTTAGAATATGAAAATGAAATTCCTAATAATTTTGCTTCATTAATTTCAAGAGAGGTTGTTTCTGTGTCAAATGCAACAGCTTCTTTTGAAACTAAGCTAAGTGCGAATGACTCGTGTTCTTCTTTACTTTTAATTAATTGGTAGTTAGTATTTTTTGAAGAAAAGCTTTGAAAATCAGTTGATGTCGTATTTTCAACTTCATTAATTGCAAATAAATCCATCTGTTTTTCTTGGAAAATTGGTTTGCCAAGAATTCTTTTTCCTAATTGATTAAACTCTAATTCTTTAAGAATTTTAATTAAGGAATCTTCATTAATTTTTTTTCTTTCGTATTGAGAAGCATTAAATTCAACTGGACAATCAAGAATAATAGTAGCTAATTTTTTAGAGATTAAACCTTGATCTGCAAAATTCTCAACATTTTCTTTTTGTTTGCCTTTCAAATCCTGAGTATTGGCTAATAAATTTTCTACACTCTCATAAATACCTATCAATTTTTTGGCGGTTTTTTCTCCTATTCCAGGAATTCCAGGGATATTATCAACAGCATCTCCCCAAAGAGCTAAAATATCAATTACTTGTTCTGGCCTTTCAACTTCAAATTTATCACAAACTTCTTTGACTCCGAGTATTTCACTTGGATTGCCGCTTCTTCCAGGTTTATAGATAAATATATTTTCACTAACCAGTTGACCAAAATCTTTATCTGGAGTCATCATAAAAACTTTATAATCTTGTTTTTCTGCTTGCTTAGAAAGAGTTCCAATTAAATCATCTGCTTCAAATCCCGAAACCATTTCTGTTGGAATGTTCATTGAATTTAGAATGTCAAAAATATAAGGGATAGATTTTCTAATGTCTTCTGGCATTTCTTGTCTGTTTGCTTTATATTCTGAAAAGACTTCTTCTCTATTTGATCCACCTGGAGGGTCAAAAACTACACCTAAATGCGTAGGGTTATGGTTATTTATTACTTCTAATAAACTATTACAAAAACCAAATATTGCTGAGGTATTAAGCCCCTTAGAATTTATTCTTGGATTATTTATAAAAGCGAAATGAGCTCTATATATTAAAGCATATGCATCCAATAAAAACAGCTTCTTCTCCATTTAAATATTGTATAAGTAAGTTAATACTGTTTGACCAACAGCTTTTAATGTCTGAGGATCAATTATTTCTAAATTATCTTTATGGGTATGGTGAAAATGACCAAAATCAAATCTATTTGTAGATTGACTAATATCATAATGTATAATATCCATAGTTGGAATTTGAGCAATTTGATTTATATAAGTATGATCATCAGTTAAAGGGGGAGCAATTTTGTTCTTAAAATAATTACCATAACCTAAATACTTTCCGAGTTTCCAAAGTTTATTTAAATGATAGCCAGCATATTGTCTCGAAATTTCTTCTTTTGGGAATACAGCATCTTTCGCACCAACCATGTCTAATAAAATTCCAAATTCAGGTTTTTGATAATCCTTAGAAATATTGTAACTCCAATATTGAGACCCTAGACACCAGGTATCATTAGATGTTTGCAAATCTGAAAAGCTAGAATTATAATTTGGGGCTCCATAGTCTTCAACATCAAAAAATATAATTTCTAAACCAATTTCTATGCTTTCTTTTTCTACAACTCTTGCAATTTCTAGTAAAACACCAACTCCACTAGCTCCATCATTTGCCCCAATTATTGGTTGATTTATATTAAAAGTATCTCGGTCAGCAAAAGGTCTTGTATCCCAGTGAGCACAAAGCATTATTTTTTTTTTAGCTTTTTCATTAAAGCTCCCAATTATATTTCTGACGGGCAACTTAGCTCCGTTAAATGCAGTCACTACACCAATTTGCTCTCTAATATTGAACCCTAATGAAGATAATTTTTTCACAATCCAGTCTCCACACTTTTTATGACCTATGGTATTTGGAACTCTTGGGCCATAATATACTTGTTTGGCTATAAATTTATATGCGCTGTCTTGATTAAAGACTCCACTTTTGTTCCATTTTTCAATTTTTTTTCCAATTTTTTTTGTTGACTTTACTTCACTATTGCAACTTAGCATTGCTAAAAAGAAAACTATTATTATAAAAAAGTTGTGTATTAAAATCTTCATTACATTTCTAATAAATATTCATTAGCAAAAATAACCAACTTCACGATAAATATCTCTTTAATTCTATTAAATTCAATTTAATAATATTTTAAATAAAAGATCATTTAGCATTATATTTGTTTTGAATGAAGTTATATTCTAAAAAACAGCGATGGAAGAAAGTACTATTCTTAGCTGGTATGGGGATAATTGGAATAATTTTTTGGTTAACTTCTATACTCGTTTCTAATTTAAAAGAATCTGAATTAGAAAAAATACACTTTTGGAGTGGAGCAATTAAAAAGAAAGCAGAGCTTGTTAAATTAACCAATATTGCTTTTCAAGAGTTGGCTCAAAATGAGTCTTATAACGTATATTTATGGGCTCGAGCTACTAAGGAATTTCAGAAATCTTTAAATGATTTTGGTTTGGCTTTGGAGATTATACAAAACAATAACAACATCCCGCTGATATTAACAAACAATCAAGGGCAGTATATTTCTCATAAAAACATTAAGCTACTTGACAACTCAGAGATCGTCCAAAAGCAATTACTTTTAGACTCAATAATTTTAAAATGGACAGATTATAATGAACCCATAGAGTTTAATTATTACCAAGATAGAATTCAAAAAATATACTACTCAAATTCCTCAAAATATTTCCAATTGCAAGATCAGCGTGATTCACTTTTGAACTCTTTCTCTCTTGAAATAATGAATAATATAGCTCAACTTCCAGTTGTTTTTTGGAGCAAAACGGGAGACTCTTTAATTTCTTCCAATGTTATAAATTCTACGATGAATAGTGGTGAAATAAAACAAATTATTCAAAGTATGACTAAGGATAATTTTCCAGTAGAAATTGATCTTGGCAATGATCATCTTGGAGTAATATACTTTAGTAACTCTAAAATATTATTTTGGTTACAATTATTTCCTATTGTTACAATTCTTATAATTACTCTTTTTCTATTAGTTTCTTACCTCTCATTTAGTTCTTTTAGGCGTTCTGAGCAAAACCAAGTGTGGGCAGGAATGGCCAAAGAAACTGCTCATCAATTAGGAACCCCTCTTTCTTCACTTTTTGGATGGATTACATTATTAAAGGAAAGCGGAAAAGAAAACTCTGAAGCATTAATTGAAATGGAAAAAGATATTCAAAGGCTGTCCATTGTAACGGAACGTTTTTCTAAAATTGGATCGTCAGTAGAGCTTATTGAAACGGATATTATTCAATTCTTTAAAACTTACATTGACTATATGGAGAAAAGGATTCCTAAAACTGTAGAATTAACTACTGAATTTAAAACAGAAAAACTTTTGGCTAATATTAATGCTCCTTTATTTAGCTGGGTAATTGAAAACATTATTAAAAATGCTGCTGATGCAATGCATGGAAATGGGAGAATTCTATTGTATTCAGAAAGAGATCAAAATAATATTATAATTAAAATAAAGGATAATGGAAAAGGGATTCCTTTATCTGCCCAAAAAACAATTTTTCAGCCAGGATTTACTACAAAAGAAAGAGGATGGGGTTTGGGGCTATCTTTAGCTAAAAGAATAGTTGAAGGTCACCATAATGGAAAAATATATGTTGCTTCAAGTAAAATAAATTCAGGGACAGTTTTAGAAATAATATTACCTGCAATAAATTAATTTTTAGTCAATACTACTTTGAACCCAATAGTTGTTATTTTTGTTTTTTGTAATTATAAATAATCATATGGATATTAAAAAGACTTTAATCTCATTAGGAATTGAATCAACTAATTTTGGTGCAGCTGTTGGTGGTAACTGGTTAAATACTAACGGAGAAAAAATAATTTCTTACTCTCCTGTAGACGGCAAAGAAATTGGTAGTATTATTTCAGCAAATGAGCAAGATTATCATCAATGTATAGACTCAGCAGTAGAAGCATTTTCAAATTGGAGAATGATGCCAGCACCTCATAGGGGTGAAATCGTTAGACAATTTGGCGAAGCATTAAGGGCTAAAAAAGAAGATTTAGGCGCCTTAGTTTCTTATGAAATGGGGAAGTCATATCAAGAAGGTTTAGGTGAGGTCCAGGAAATGATTGACATATGTGATTTTGCAGTGGGATTATCAAGACAACTTCATGGACTAACAATGCACTCTGAAAGACCATTACATAGAATGTATGAACAATATCATCCATTAGGTATTGTTGGTATAATTTCAGCGTTTAATTTTCCGGTGGCAGTTTGGGCCTGGAATACTGCTTTGGCATGGATATGTGGAGATGTCTGTATTTGGAAACCATCTGAAAAAGCTCCTCTTTGCGGAGTAGCTTGTCAAAAAATTATTGCTGAAGTTTTGGAAAACAACAAACTCCATGGAGGAATTTCTACTATAGTTATTGGCGGAGCAGAAATTGGGAAATTAATGTCTTCTGATAAAAGAATACCATTAATCTCTGCAACTGGGTCTACAAGGATGGGAAAATCAGTTGGTGAAGTTGTGGGAGGAAGATTAGGTAAATCACTTTTAGAACTGGGTGGTAATAATGCTGTTATACTCACCCCTAATGCTGATTTAAAAATGGTTATTCCAGCATTGGTTTTCGGAGCTGTAGGAACCACAGGACAAAGATGTACTTCAACAAGAAGATTAATAATTCATCAAAGTATTTATAACGATGTTAAGGCAGCCTTAGTAAACGCATATGGGCAATTAAAAATAGGAAATCCTTTAGATGAATCTAATCATGTTGGACCGTTAATCGACCAAGAAGCTGTTAAAATGTATTTAAATGCAATTGAAAATGCAAAAGAAGAAGGTGGAAACGTAATTGTTGAAGGTGGTCAACTTAAAGGAGAAGGATATGAGAGTAATTGTTATGTTAAGCCAGTAATTATTGAAGCAGAAAATAGTTTTAAAATAGTCCAGCACGAAACTTTTGCACCAATTTTATATTTGATAAAATACAGTGGAGATGCCAATGAGGCTATTGCACTTCAGAATGATGTTCCTCAGGGTTTATCATCTGCAATTATGACTACTGATATGAGAGAGCAGGAAGCATTTTTATCACATCAAGGATCAGATTGTGGAATTGCTAATGTGAATATAGGAACTTCAGGCGCTGAAATAGGAGGAGCTTTTGGTGGAGAAAAAGAAACTGGTGGCGGTAGAGAATCTGGTTCTGATGCTTGGAAAGTTTATATGAGAAGGCAAACTAACACTATAAATTGGGGAACATCTTTACCTTTAGCACAGGGAATAAAATTTGAACTTTAAATATTATATCCTAATGTTTTTCTAAATCTATTTAAGGTGGTATTTGCCACCTTTTTTGCTTTCCCTGCCCCACTAATTAAGACGGACTCAACCTCAGATGGATTATTTAGATAGTAATTAAACTTTTCTCTTTGTGGAGCAAATGAATTCACTAACTCATCAATAAGCTCTTTTTTTGCGTGCCCCCAGCCATACCCCCCAGCTTTTAAATTTTCTTTCATTTTTAAGCTTTTTTCAGATGAAGCTATAAGTTGAAACAATTGGTAAACAGTAGAACTTTGAGGATCTTTAGGAGCTTCTAAAGGGGTGTCATCGGTAATAATATTCTTATTAATAATTTTTTTAATTTGTTTTGGATCTTGAAAAAGATCTATTGTATTTTCTCTGGATTTGCTCATTTTTTCCCCATCTGTTCCTGGAATTAATTGTGTATTTTCTTGCAGTTTAACCTCTGGAATTACAAATATTTCCCCGTATTTATTATTAACTCTAGAGGCTACATCTCTAGTCATTTCTAGATGCTGGAGCTGATCTTTTCCAACGGGAACATAATTAGCATCATACAATAATATATCAGAAGCCATTAACATTGGATAGGTAAAAAGTCCCGAATTAATATCTTCTAAACGGTCAGATTTATCTTTAAAAGAATGGGCTAGCTTTAATCTTTGATATGGAAAAAAACAGTTTAAATACCATGCGAGTTCGGTGCACTCTGGAACATCAGACTGCCTGTAAAAAGTAGTTTTATTTGGATCTAGACCACATGCTAACCAAGCAGCTGCAACCTGCAAAGTGTTTTCACTAAGAGTTTTTGGATTTTTAATTTGTGTTAAAGAGTGAAGGTCTGCGATAAAAAGAAAAGAATCATTTTCAGGATTATTTGCTAATTCAACAGCTGGAATAATTGCACCTAGTATATTTCCCATGTGAGGTCTTCCGGTACTTTGTACGCCAGTTAAAATTCTTGACATTTTAATTTTTAGTATGATTTTAGTAAATATAATTTGAATTTAGTTAATTACTAAAACCATTTTAAAATCTTTTTACCAAATAGAGAAAAAACTATTTTTAACCACCATAATAAAAGTAGTGGAAAAACTAATACTACTAATTTATTATATTCTAATGCCTTAAAAAACTCAAAATGGATTAAGTGCATGGTTGCTCTCGTCATTCCACATCCGTAGCATTCTAAATCAAAAAAAACAACTGAAAGACAAGCACTTTGTCCTTGGTCAAAATAGTCAGCGGGTAAAATAAATAATATTAAGGGACCTGTTAATAAAATTATTATTATAGTAATTTTAAATATGTTATGATTAAAGAATCTTTTCACCATAATCTTTACCATCTGCAGGATTTAATTGCCCATTCAAGAACTTGATACCATCTATTATCCAACCAATTCCACAAAGGCTTCCAGTCAGTAAATAAAGAATGCCAACTCCAGTATGTCCTAAATAAAACCTATGAGCTCCTAAAATCCCAAATAAAAACCAAAGCCCTAAGGCAATTGACTGACTTTTTTCACCCTCTTCAAGACCCAAAGCAAATATGTCGCCACTATTAGAATCTCTATTTTCAGAATTTTTAATAAGCTGACTAGTTCCATTTGAATATTTAATCTTAAAGACAGAAGATAAAGCTTTTGTAAAAATTGGACCGTCAATGTTGTTACATTTTTTATATTTAATTTCATTAGGAGTTATCTCTAAAATTTTGGCTGAAATTTCTGTACCATCCATCATAATTAATTCATCGCACTCTGTTATTAGACTATTTACACGATTTTTATTTTTGATTACTAGTTTTGAAACTTTATTGATTTTATGATTGCTAACTTTTAAGTGATTATTTTTAACATAAGTTCCAATTAGTTGTTCTATTTCATCATTCTTAGAAAAGTTAATTTCTTTCAATGAGGTTAAGATAATTTCTTGATCTTTAGATTTTAGTTTTGAATTCACTATTTGATCGACAACTAAGTTCCCAGTTCTATCAGAAATGACATTTGCATTATTTATATCATTGGTTACTTTTATGTGTTTCTTAAAATGATAGCCTTTATTATATTTTCTTTTTTGAATACGATTATTTGAAACAACTTCATGAGAAGTTGAACATGAAAATAAAAAAAATAAGCACCCAAGGAACAATAATTTTGAATTCATTTTTTTATTTAATTATAAACCTAATAAAACAGGTTTAATTACTAAATGTACAAATTTTGTATAAAAAAAGTGGACTTAATATATATAAGCCCACTTTTTTTTAGAGTTTGTAAAAATATTAGATGTAGTTAATTATTACTTTTGATATGTATCAGTAAGTAATTTTATTAAATCAATTATAAGTCCAATTCCACATAAACCACCTGTAAATAAGTATAAAATACCTTTTCCAGTTTGTCCTAAATAAAATTTGTGAGCTCCTAAAGCACCTAAAAAGAAAAGTAAAACTAAAGCGATTGTTTTTTCTTGTCCTGTTACTGGGGCTTTACCGCCAGATTTAGCAAGTGTTTTAATAGCTTTTCTTATTTCTTTTTTATTTGATTTTAGCTCATTTTTCAAGTCTTTTACTGAAACTGGATTACTAACATTACTGATTTTGTTAGATTTCTTTTCATTAATCAATATATTATTTAGCTCTGTTCTAAGAGTTTGATTAGCGATAGTTTGTCCAATAATAACACCTTCTTTAGAAGCTAAAAATAAATCGGAATTTTTATTCACATTATTTTTTGAAGAAAATTCTGAACTACTTTGATCTTTAAATGCAAGATTATAGTTGTTCTTTTTTTGAGATTTAATATTAAATCCTTTAGTATATTTTCTCTTTTGAATTCTTTTATTTGAGACGACATCTGAAGTTGTACTACACGAAGCAAAAATTGCCACTATTAAAGTTAAAAGGTATATTTTTTTCATAATTTTTGTTTTAAATAATTAATAATTAATATTACAATATAATATTTTTTTTTTTGAAACAACTCTTCTCTACTTCATATTATTTATATTTTGGATTTGTGTATTTACTTTTTTGTTTGTTATTATGGCTTCCAATTATTGTATTTGTAAGAGGAGAAAACAAATATGAAGCGGCTAGAAAAATTAAATTATTTTGGTCGAAATGGATGTCATTTTTGATTGGAATAAAAACAGAAATTAAATTTCGTTCTAACCCAGATACTAAATTAAGTTATGTAATATGCGCCAATCATAAATCTTATTTGGACATCGTTTTAATGTATCTGGTTATAGATCAAGATTTTTCGTTTTTAGGGAAATCCGAATTATTAAAATGGCCGGTAATAAATATTTTCTTTAAAGAGTTAATTGATATTCCTGTATACAGAGACAGTAAAACAAGGGCTTCAGAATGTTTAATTTTAGCTGAAAATGAAATTAGAAAAGGAAGATCTGTAGTCTTTTTTCCGGAAGGTGGTTGGGATAATTCAGAAAAAGGGATGAGAAGGTTTAAAAATGGAGCTTTTAAGCTTGCAATTGATACTCAATGTTCAATTTTGCCTGTTACATTTAAAAATAACTACGATTTATTTACAGATCATAAAGATTTTTCTGGAAACTCTAAGCCTGGACTAGCTAAAGTTATTGTCCACGATTCTATATCTACAGATAATTTAACTCGTGAAGATTTAGTAGATTTGAGGGAGAAGACTTATAATGTTATTAAAACTGAACTAGAAAATGAAGATTGATTTTAAAGTAATTGAAAAGCTGTCCGCTTTGTCAAAATTAAAGTTTAGTGAAAAAGAAACTAAATTAATTTCCAAGGACCTTTCTAAAATGCTAGATTTTATTAATAAGTTGAAAGAAGTTGACACTGCAGATGTAGAGCCTTTAATACATATGAACGAAGAGATTAATAATTGGAGAGAAGATCAATTAGATCAAATGTTAGGACAAAGTAAAGCTTTGGAGAATAGCCCTGTCAAAGATGGCACATATTTTAAAATACCTAAAGTCTTGGATAAAAGTTAGCAGTGCTCCTTAAAAGCCTCTTTAAGGTTGTCAGCAATCATTTCTGCTGGTCTGCCTTCAATATGATGCCTTTCTATGAAATGAACTAATTTACCATCCTTAAAAAGCGCCATACTTGGCGAAGATGGGGGGTAGGGAAGACAGTATTTTCTAACTTGATTTGTAGCCTCATTATGAAATCCTGCAAAAACTGTTAAAATTTCATCTGGCTTAACTTCGTTGTCAACTGCCATTTTTGCGGCAGGTCTTGCATTTCTTGCAGCGCAGCCACATACTGAATTAATTACTATTAATTTTGTTCCTTCAGAAAAATTTAAGTGGTTGTCAACTTCTTCTGGAGATGTTAATTCTTTAAATCCTTTAGATGTTAAATCTTCTCTAAATGGGGCTACTACTTCTGGTGGATACATTTTTATATTTTTATTGAAATTACTTATTAATTTAATTGGGAATTCATTTATTATGTTAAAGTTTTTAAAAAGTTATCTTTTTTGATTAAAAAAAGCTTGTATTAAAGTGCCACACTCATTTTCCATGACTGACTCTAGAACCTTGGTTTTTGGATGAAGAATATTTTCTTTTATTCTAGTGAATCCTCTTTTTCTGTCATGAGCCCCAAATACGATTGTTCCAATTCTAGTCCAAAATGTAGCTCCTGCACACATAGTGCAGGGTTCAAGAGTTACGTAAAGAGTACATTCATTAAGATATTTGTTTTGAAGAAAGTTACTGGCAGAAGTTAAAACTTGCATTTCTGCATGGGCAGTAAAATCGATTAGTTTTTCACAAAGATTGTGGCCTTTAGCTATAATTTTGTTTTGGTGAACTATAATTGCCCCTACCGGAACTTCATCATTGTCAAAAGCAATTTGAGCCTGAGTTAATGCAATTCTCATAAAATATTCGTGGCCGAACATATTCATTTTAAGTATTATTTTTCAAATTTAAAACAAATTTTCAATAGCTTTGAAGAATAAATATTAATGAATTAAAACCAATAAATATGCCTTTTGAATTACCAAATTTAGATTATAGCTATGATGCTCTAGAGCCTCATATAGACAAAAGAACAATGGAGATACACCATGGCAAACATCATGCTGGATATACCTCTAAGCTAAATGCTGCTCTAGAAGGAACTGGTCATGAAGAAAAATCTATAGATGATTTAATGAGCACCATGGATATGAATAATGGAGCAATAAGAAATAATGGCGGTGGATATTTCAACCATTGTTTATTCTGGAAATCAATGTCTTCAAATGGTGGAGGATTACCTTCCGGATCATTATCTGCTGCAATTGACAGGGATTTTGGCTCATACGAGAATTTTAAAAATGCTTTTTCTAAAGCTGCAGCTACTCAATTTGGCTCTGGTTGGGCATGGTTATGTCTTAAAGATGGAGGAAAGTTAGAAGTTTGCGCTACTGCAAATCAAGACAATCCATTAATGCCTGGTATTGGCTGTGAGGGAACCCCAATTTTAGGAATTGATGTTTGGGAACATGCATATTATTTAAATTATCAAAATAGAAGACCTGATTATATTGAAGCTTTTTTTAATGTTCTTAACTGGGACGAAGTACAAAAAAGATTTGATAGTTAATATTTTACCAATATTAAAATTAAGCCACCTTGCGTGGCTTTTTTTGTTTTTTAAAAAAAGCATTTAATAAGATAGAACCAACGACAATAAATGAACCAAAATAAAAATTAAGACTCATAAATTCAGAATCTTTGAATATTAAAAGAGCAAAAATTATTGCATATATAGGTTCTAAATTAACAGAAAGATTTACTGTATATGGGGCTATAAATTTCATCACATAAACCCCGAGTAAAAAAGCAAAAGAGGTACAGACTATTCCAAGAACTAACAGCCAAAAAAACTGAAAAGTATTAATTGAAAGTTCGTTAATTTTAATATCTCCCTTCAAACAAAAAAGAATTGTGATTACCCAAAACCCTCCCATTAACTCATAAAAAGATATTATAGCTGAATCATTTTCTTTTACCAAGACGCTATTAATTACAGAGAAAAAAGCAGCTAACAAAGCAGCTGTTAAAGCTAGAATAATGGCTTTAAAATACTGATGTTCACTATCATAATTTAAATCATTTATTATTATGGCTATTCCTAAAATGACCAAAAGCCCTGTAAATAATTCTTTAATATCTATCTTTTTTCTGTAAATAATCAATTCTGCGAACGATGTGAAAAAAGCAGTAGTTGACATAAAAACTAAGGCAATTGAAACATTCGATAACGCAATAGCTTCAAAAAAACAGTACCAATGCATCGCAATTAAAACCCCATTTCCTAAAAGTTTAAATAGTGTTTTTCTAGAAACAATTATACTTTCTCTTTTTAAGATAAGATATAAAAATAAAGCAACCCACGCTATAAGCATTCTCCAAAAAACAATTTCTTCTGCAGTTAACCCGCTTATAAACAGTAATTTACCTATTATTCCAGTAAAACCCCAAATAAGAATTGTAAAATGGAGAATAAAATGATTGCGGTACTTATTTAACAATTTTAAAAATTTTATTTGTCAATACATTACTTTTTAAATTCATTTAAAAAGGGATAAAAGTATTAAAGTTTATCCAAGAAGATTTTATCAATAGAATTTATTGTTGGAAATTCTTTAACTTAGCCAATTATTAATATATGAATAGTTTAAAATATATAATCTACATCATTGCAATTTTTTTACTTTTCATAACATGTAAAAAAAGAGAGAAGCTTGATTTGTCAACAATACAGACTTATCATCACATTGCTATTCCATTAGTTAACTCCCAGATAGGTATTGACGAATTATTAAAAAGAGATACTGGGGGCTTAGTAACTACAAATCCACAAACTGGTGAAATTTTATTGGCTTATGAAAGTTCTGCAATGTCAATTGACGCTTCTAAAATAATCGATATTCCTAATCAGAGCTTTAATGAATCCTTTTCTCCTCCTGTTGTACCAATTTTTCAAGTAGGGGAAGACACTACTTTTTCAGCGCAGATTATTAAACCATTTTCCTTAGGAAATAAAAAATTAGATACCATCAGCTTTTCCTATGGTGAGCTTAGAGTAAAAATAACTAATAATTTAAGGCATGATGTTGAAGTTGTGATCAATATTCCATCCCTTGTTAGAAAAAACACTTCTTCTGTATTTTTTTATAATCAAAATACAGATGTAGGTCAAAATAGTTCCAAAGATACACTAGTTGATCTTGGTAATTATAATCTTGATTTAACACAAGGTTTTCCACTAGGTGGTTTAGGGTATAACGAATTGATTATTGATTATTCAGTTAAAATAATAGGTTCTGGAGCTCCTATAGGACCTAATGATGATTTAAAAATTGATTTTACGCTGGAAAATCTAGAATTTGCTAGAATTGATGGAGATCTTAAATATCAGAAATTTTCTTTAGGATCTTCGGATTTAACTTTAGCTATTTTTAATCTTTCTGATGGGGCATTTGATTTTTCACTTACTAATCCTAAAATTGAACATACTATTGTAAATAGTTTTGGATTTCCTGCAAATATGGGAATGGATTCGATGTATTATACAGATTTGTCTGGTGGAAATTTAGTTAATATTGATTATAATTCACCTGGAGCTCCACTTAGCTCTGCACCATTTAATTTTCCAACAATTCAACAACCAACTTTCGCAGGTGATTCTGCAACAACTGTTATTTTTATGGACACAACTAATAGCAGTATATCTTCTTTGATCAATGCTACTCCTAAGGTTATTACAAGCAAGCCATTTGTTGAAATAAATCCAGACACGTCAATCTCCAATAATAATTATATTTTGAGTTCTAGTAAAATTTCTGTTTCAACTGAAATAACACTGCCATTAGAAGGTTATGCAGAGGGATGGATAATGCAAGATACAATTCCTTTTAATGCAAAAGTTGATGAATTATTTAGCTCTGAAACCAGTATAGATTCTGCAATAATTAAGTTTACAACCACCAACTACTTCCCTCTTGACGTTAAATTAGATTTAATACTTTTAGATAGCATTGCTTTAAATCCAATTGACACGATAGCTTCTGATGACTTGATTATTGAATCTGGAGTTATAGATGCAAATGGGAAGATAACGTCTGCACAAGCAGTTACTTTCGAAATAGATTGTGATGGAACTTGTGTCGATAATTTAAATAACACTAGATTTATTGTTCTTAGGTTGTCTATTGGTACAACTGGGTTTAACAATCAACAGTCAGTTAAAATATATAATGATTATAAAATTGAACTTGACATTGCTTTGTTGATATCAGGTAGAATGTTTTAATGAGATTGCTAATTTTCATATCAAGTTTTTTGTTACTAATTAAAGCTCATTCTCAACAAGATTTTATTTTGTATCACATGCCTTCTATACCTCAAATAACGCAGGTTGATCCTGCGTCAATTCCTGACTCAAAATTTAATATTGGATTGCCAATTATTTCAAGTATTTATGGATCAGCATTTAATACAGGATTTTCTTTAGGGGATATATTTTACAAAAATGAAAATGGAATTGTAATGCCAGACGTTGAGAATGCAATTTCTAAAATGAGATCTGAAAACTTTTTAATTTTAAACGCTAGCACAGATTTGCTTTTCGTTGGTTTTAAAAAAGGGGATGACTATTACTCGTTTAATATTACAGAAAAAATAGATTTCACTTTCAACTATCCGCAGGATTTAATAACCATGCTAATGGAGGGTAATGGAAATAATCTTAGGGGTAAAAGAGCTTCATTAGATGGTTTAGGATTAGATTTTACTCACTGGAGAGAATACGCAATTCATTGGGTGCATAATGATGAAGAGCGTCATTTTTCTTACGGAGCTAGACTTAAGTACTTATATGGGATGGAAAACTTCACTACTGATGTTAGTGTTATGGGAATTGAGACAAATGCAAATACTCATGCGCTAGACTTTGATGTCTCTCTAGATTTTAGATCATCAGGTATTCCTATGGTAATGTTGGGATCAGACACTGCAATTGGAGGGTTAAATACAGATGATACCCAGGAGATGGAAAGAGCTGGGTTTGCCGAAGGTTCCATTAGAAATTATTTATTTAACAGAAACAATAAAGGAGTAGGTATTGATTTCGGATTTAATTATCAGTTAAGTGATAAAATTCTTTTAGAAGGTTCAATTTTAGATTTAGGCTTTATTAATTGGAATGATTATACTGCTAATTCTCAGCTTAAACAATGGAATTACAGTTATAGTGGAATTGGAAATCCAATACCTGTTTTAGGAAGTGAATCCACTTCAAGCGTTAGCTTTTTAAAAGACGTTTTAGAAGATTCTACAGAAGGATCTTTACTAAATAATTACCAATATTCTAACCCAAGTTACTCAACTGCTCTCAGAACTAAAATATATGCATCTCTTGAATATACGGTGGATCATAATAATTTTGTTTCACTTAGTTTATATTCTTCATTTGTAAGAGGAAAGTGGAGAAGAGGTTTAGGGTTAGCTTACAACTATCATTTAGGGTATAACTTTGCTGCAACAGCTAGTTATTCAATTTATAATAGAAGTTATTCAAATGTAGGATTGGGGGTAACTGTAAACTTTGGCCCATTAGAAATATATTGCCTAACAGACAATATTCTTTCTTTTGGTATGCTTAGACAAGAATCTAATTCTTCCACATCATCAGGGTTTACTGTCGATGACAGAAAAGTAAAAAATGGACAAATTCATTTTGGCATAAATTTAGCTTTTGGAAGACCAAAAAAAGAAAAGATTGATGAGCCAAAAGAAGATGAAAATAGGGCTAGAGCTGTTCCTAATGAGTCCTCAAAAGCAGTTAAAACAACTAAAACAAGTACTGGCATAAAGACTGTCTTACCAAAGAAAGATAACTCTAAAAAAGGAGATTCGAAAACTAAGGTTCAAGAAACAGCACCAAGTCGTAGCACTCTTAGAAAAGTCACAAGAAAATTATAGGTTTATAAGTTTTTTATCTAATATTTTTGTGGTGTAAATTAATATTTGTAATTTGTATTACACCACAAATATTTATTTTGTCTAGACTACTTAAATACCGCGCTGAAACTGAGAATTTTTTTAAAGATTATTTGCCAGATGAAATATTTATTAAATTAGGTTCAGCTGAAAGAATTCTCTTTCGAAAGTTTAGAGAAAGCCATAAAATAATAGAGTCAAAAGAAAAAGAAATTTTAATTCTTCAAGATCAAATTAAAAAACACACGAAAAGAGTAAAAAAACTCAAAACCCAAATTGGTAATCCTCAAACAGATTCTTCTTTGAAAGGGAAGATGATAGCTGCAAAAAACAAATTACTTGAAGTTAGTAATGATTACAAATTTAATCTATCAGTTGGCATAAGATATCACAATTATAAAATTAAAGATGAGAAGAATTCTAAATTTTATTTAAGAGTTACTGCTTACAATAAAAAGTTTAAAAACATATATATTGGTGGAGATAACAAAGTAAAAGCTTTGCTGAAGGAAATACACCATAGTTCATTTGATGAGTTCAATAAAACCCAGCTAAGATCAGAACTATTATTACTCTACACAGTTTACACAAGAAATTTTATTTGGAATAATAGTTGGGAAGTTTTTTTTGAAAGTAAACATAGCGTTGAAACTTTAAAAAAATGGGCTAAAGATTTAGGAAATGATATTTACAGATGGTAAATAATAATAAATGCAAAAAATAAAATTAATTTGGGATTTCAGGGGTAGTAATACCTTGCAAATGGCTATTCATTATAATAAGCATTTAAAGGAATTTTTTGAATTGAAAAATATTGATTTAATTGACTCAGGACATGAAATAATTAATGAAAGTCATCACATTTCTTTTGCTATAATAAAAAAGGAAAATGTGAATTTGGTAAAGCAAGTTCTTAAACCCCAAAGAGCATTTTTATTAAAATAAAATGTTTTTAAGTTTTTGAAAATTAATATCTTTAAAGAAACGATTATAAATTTATTTTAAAATTTTTGTATGAAAAAAATATTAATTACTCTTATTCTTATTATACCAATCCTTGGATTTGGACAAGGGTTCCAGAACACATTTGGAGGGGACAGTCTTGATTTGGGCTATTCAGTACAACAAACTAATGACGGAGGATATGTACTAACTGGCAGAACAAATTCTTATGGAAACGGAGATAGTGATGTTTATCTTATAAAGACTGACGGTAATGGGGATTCTCTATGGACTAGAACCTTTGGTGGAGAAAATCAAGATTTTGGTAGTTCCTTAGAGCTAACTTTAGACGGAGGATTTATAATTGTAGGAAGGTTAGAACATGAAAATGGAGATAAGGATGTCTATCTTATAAAAACAGATGCTAATGGAGATTCATTATGGACCAAAACTTTTGGAGGAACAAGTCTTGATTTTGGTCTTTTTGTTGTACAAACCTTAGACGGAGGATATATTATTACAGGAACAACAGAATCTTTTGGTAATGGAGGAAGAGACATTTATCTTATTAAAACGGATGCTAGTGGAGATTCTTTGTGGACTAAAACCTTTGGAGGAGCAGTTTTTGATGTTGGTAATTGCGTACAACAGACTACAGATGGCGGATATATTATTATAGGTGGCACTGATTCTTTTGGAAATGGGGATAGAGATGCATATCTAATTAAAACAGATGGAAATGGAGTAGAGCAATGGAATCAAACTTTTGGAGGAATAGCTTATGACGTTGGAAATAGCATTCAACAAACTACAGATGGAGGGTATATTATTACAGGAAGAACAGGTTCTTATGGACCTGGAGATAAGGATGTTTATCTTATCAAAACAGACGGTAGTGGAGATTCTTTGTGGACTAAAACCTTTGGAGGATCAGCTTTTGATTTAGGAACTTCTGTAAAACAAACACCTGATGGAGGTTATATTATTTCAGGAGGAACAAATTCTTTTGGAAATGGAGAAAGAGATGTTTATTTAATTAAAACAGACGGCAATGGAACAGAGCTATGGAACAAAACTTTTGGAGGGTCAAGTATTGATATTGCTAATTCTTTAGAGTTAACATCAGACGGTGGATATATAATTCTTGGGTTTACAGAACATCCAGGAAACGGTGACAGAGATTTACTTCTAATTAAAACGAATGGCAATGGAAATATCACCTCTATATTTGATGTTCCAACTCCAAACTCAAATCGAAAATTGGAAAGGGTAGTTGATTTATTAGGAAGAGAAATTAAACCCCAACCTAACACATTATTTATTGAAATATATGATGACGGAACAATAACCAAAAAAATTGTAGTGGAATAAATTTTCTTTAAGTAAAGAACTCATATTCGATTTCAGTACTAAATTTTTCTTTTACTTATTTTAATTAATTAAAAAGAATTTTGTCATTAATGTCCATAAACTATAACTACTTATCATTTTAAAAATTAAATTAACATTATATAAAATAAAAATCATGAAAAAAACGATTAATATACTAGTGCTGATGCTTTTGATTTCTTTTAATTCAAATGCTCAGAATAACTATCAAATTAAAAGAGCTACTTCATTTTCTGAATATGCTACAACTCAGTTAAAATTGACTAAAGAAGATCAAAAATTTCTTTACGATACTTTTATTGCCAAATTTGTAAAACAACAAGAAAAAATTAAAGGAAATGATTTGTCAGATGAAGAAAAAAAACAAGTTTATAAGGCATCAAGAAAAGAGCTTATTAAAACTTTAAATGGGAGATTTGACTCTGAAAAAACCAAAGCAATAATGAGTGCTATTAAAGAGTTACGAAACAAATAAAATATACCATAGTTAGTTTAACATCCTTAAATCCTCAAAGTAAAAATTGGGGATTTTTTTGCTCTAATTGCTAATCTATAATCTTTCAACCTTTATAACAAGGGGGTATATTAAACTAAAAGAGCTATTTAATTTTATAAATATCCTGCTATTTCATTAGTTCTCAAGAAAGATTAAAAAATTCTATTTTCTTTTTCTATTTTTATTTTTTCATCTTGAGAAAATACCATATAGTCAGCATTATTTCTTCTTCTAAATTTAACTCTTTTTCTTTAATTTTTTTTAAATTTTGGCATATATGCTTGTAAAATATAGTTTAAAATAAATAAAATTACAATTTGTAAAATCATTTGATTTTTTTAGAAGGGGGGAATTTGCTTACTATTATTTTTATTAAAGAATCATTTTCAATAGATGGTTTAAAATAAATTTCTTTTGGTTTGAAATCAAAATTTTTAATTATAATACTTGGTTCATCTAAATAAGAATTAATAAAAAAAGAACTTTTAAATGGAATAAATCCGCTATTTTTAATTGAATAACCAACCACTTCAGCCCTAGTAAAAAGGAAATTTTCAAATTGAAGAATTGAAGAGTTTGTTTTAGATTCAACAGTGTAAACATTTAGTGAAACTTTATTAAATATTACATCCTGGTTAATACCGTTAAAACTAACCCTCTCTTTTTCACTTGAATTTAAACTTTCTTGGATTGATTTATTGTAACTATTTTTATTTATTCTCTCATTTTTTTCTTCATTTAACACCATAAATAGAGCATTTCTTTTTATTTCTGCTTCTAATTCAACCCCATTTTCTTTTGCTTTCTTTTTAACAGCATCAAGCCATTTTACAGATGTTTTAATTGCTACAATAAATTTTTCTATGCTTTTGTTTTTAGAGGTTATTTCATTAAGTTCTTCTCTTACATTTTTACTGCTAGCTAAAAAATAATTTTTGTCAAATTTATCCATAGGATACTCAGACTTTAATAATAACTCACTATGATCAATTTCTGATTTAATATTTAAAATAAAACTGTTTAAATATTTTTCATCAGAAAATATTCTTAGATAATTTAGATAAATATTTGTGAATTTTGCAGATGAAAAAAGTGCATTCAAAAGTTTTAGTTCATTATCCCTTTTTTGAATAATTAATTTTTGTTTTAAATTTGGGTGATTGGTATAACAGTCATATCCAATAGGTTCTAAACATTCTTTAACAGGGTTGAAATAATTTCGTTGATTATGCCAAGCTAATCCGTGAGTAGATTTTGATATGTCGCAAATCGCAAGAAATTTAGCCATTTTGTCAATGTCAATATATTCTTCAATATTTGTATCTCTATTTCTATATTTTTCCATTTGACTTTTGGCTATTATAAACTGATTGAGCAAAACTTTATCTTTCAAAGTCTTATTTTTGCTAAATGGAAGTATTTCTGCAGATTGCATATAGGGATATTTCTTAAACTCTCCTGTGTTTTTTAAATGAAACTGAGCTTGCCAAAACCCACTTTCATCAAACTTAACTATAGGTCCCTCACTTCTTTTTCGATATTCTAATAGCCTTTTATCAAAATGTTCTTCTACTGCATAAACACCCATATTTTTTCCATTTATATACACCACCTTAAATTTATATCTGGTTGTTAAAACATTTTCTTTTTCAAATAAACGGTGTACAAACCATTCTTTCATAAAAGATCTGGTAGATGGATTTTGTATTGAAAACTTTTTCATGCCAAGAAATGTTTCGTTGCCAACTATTTTAATCCTGTAAGACCACTTATCGCTACTGTTAAGGTGGTCAACCCAGTCACCTTTAATCCTTATTGAAATAGGATATGCTTTTCCTTCTAAAGTAATACTTGCCTTAAAATAGGATTTAATGTCATCACTGATGATGTCCTGCTCAATAGCTTTTTCTCTTAATCGAACAATATTTTGCATTGTATTCTTTGGAATATTGATCCTTAAAATATCTTTTTCCGAAGTTATGTCGGGTTTTTTATTGTTGCGAAAACAATCGATTTTTAGATCGTCAAAATAAAGTGTGGAATTTCCAGGGTTCCATATATAAACATTTACCGCTTCAAAAGCTTGTTTAGCAACAAAGCTACATTTCATTTGCTCCCATTGTCCATCTTCATTTACAATATATCCAGAGCTTTCATATTGTAACTTAATTTCTGAAGCTATGACTAATTTACCAGCAATTATTCCTTTTCTACGCCAAACAGAAGCGTAAATAACATCGCCTTTTTTTATATGATTAACTTTGTAAGTTGGTCCATATGGCTGTTTTTCACCTAGTTTAAAACCATAAAGCCCTGTTCTGCTAAAGTCTTTAGATCTGCATGATGAATTACGTAAAAATTTCTCACCTTCTTTAAAATTGATTCCACTAATATTCTCACCACTACACTCTAAGTGAAAATGCTTTAACTCTTCGTTATTAGACATACATGAACAGAGAAATAATATAAATGAGAAATAAATATGTTTCATTAGAGAATTAATTGTAAACTTAAAAAATTGATTTAAATAGTTCAAGTGTTGGGGTTGGAAACATTCACTCTACGGTGGTGGGTTAATCTTACTATACGATTAACCTTACCCCTTAATCCTTTCCCACATCAATTTTCATATGTTTAATGTAGGATGAAAGTTTAGATTTATCCCATTTCTTCCCCGTTGGGGTGGTAAACCCTAACTCATTTAGTTCAATACTTACCTTATTTAACGACAGAGATTTCTCAACTCTCAGTACTAAAATTACTTTATCTAATCTATCTTTCTCTTCTTTTGGGAGTTTATTTTTAGAATTAGATAATTTATGAACTAAAATAGATTTAGTTGAACCATCTAAAATCTCATACTTTCTTCTCCCACTTTTATCTTTACCACTTATCTTAATATTATCCTCTACAATAGGGTAGAAGAACTCAAAATGAAATTTGTGAGATTGTATTTCTGGTACATATTCAACACCAACTTTTTTAAGGTAAGTCGATACAAATATCTTTTGTTCATTTAAAGGAAGGGTTTCTAAACTATCTACCTCTAAATACATTTGATTTAACCAATCTATCCATACTGATGAATTATCAAATACATTGATTTCCCTTAGTAAATCATTAATCTCTGAATCGACTTCAGATATTAATTCGTAAATCCTAATCTTCATTTTCTTCCCAACTGATTTACTAACCTCATCAGTTAGAATTTTAACCTCAGTATCTACTAAACTTTCTTCCAACTTTTCTTTCTTCTTTCTCTTTTCAGATAGGTATTTTTTCTTCTTATTCGTTTGAGTTTTTATGTTGTCTACATCCTCAAATTTTGGGGATATACTCTTAACCTTAAAGTTCTCTCTAACCCTCTTAGAGTCCTTTAAAATCTCTATTAGATGGTCAATCATAACCTTATCTGTAGTACCAACCCTCACACTTTTCTTTAGGGTACAATTTTTATGTTTAGTTCCCCATTTCTGAGGGTTTTTCCATTTGTATTCTACACTTCTACAACTATATAAATCGTAGATTGAATCTGACTTAGTTTTAATTGATAGTTTCATTTCACAACTCTTACATTGTAGTAACCCATCGAACAATGTTTGATTAATCTTTGAGTTGTCCTTACTCCTCATATTGTCCTCTAAAATCATCTGAACATATTCCCAATCTTTAGACTCAATTATCTTAGGTGTTTTTAGAAGAATTGTGTCAACAATTTTTTCCTCACCCCTCACTTTTTCCTTCCACTCCCACCTCTGTTCTCCCTTGTATAGGGTACTACCTAACATTTTCTGAATAGTACCAGTGTTCCATCCACTCTTACTTCTTTTTGGTTTGAATGGAGTTTTAATATCCATATAGGTTTTAATATCCATTGTGGATTTCCCTTCACTATACATTTTAAATATCGTTTTAACACATTCGGATTCCTCTTTGTTGAGGACTAATTTTTTACCTTCCACATCATATCCAAATGGTTTTGTCCCACCCACAAAAGTGTTACCACTCTTTAATGAATTTCGTTTTCCCAAAACACTTCTCATTCTCCTTAGTTTGTTATCATACTGAGAAATTTGAGAAAGAATACCCATAATAAATTCATCCATTGGATTATCTAAATCAAATGGTTTGTCACTTTTCCCAACATATACTCTAACACCCTTACTAATTAGAATTTTGTATATACTGAACCAACTTTGTGAATTTCTACCAAGTCTATCAGTATTTAATACCCATATATTATTAATCTGATTGTTTGAAATTTCATCTAATAATTCAACTAATTTAACTCTCTCTTCAATTTCAACTCTGAATGAACTTTGAGAACCTTCATTGAAAATAATTGGTTCTAATCCCAACTTCTCACTAAGGTCTCTACCCATCTGTTCTTGTACCTCTAATGAAGTACCTTCTTCTTCTTGAACTTTGGTTGAAACTCTTAGTAATAATCCTATTTTATTTTCTTTATTTTTCATGTGGGGTAAGGTTTACCGGTTGTTTTTGATAAACAAATTTAATGAAAAAGGTAGGACGAGAGGGGAGTATTTTAACTAAAATTGTAACTGCTTGATAATCAGCATATTAGCTTTTTAGGATACTTTTTGGTATCCCCATTTGGTATTTAGGAGTGTTTTATGGTCGTTTAGAACACCTGTCTCTTCTAATACATCCATTAATTCCATACAATTGGATGAACTATCTTGGTATTCTTTCATCATCAACTCTAACATTTCAGAATCGTAATCTTTCTTCTTCAACCTCTTTTTGTATGAGTATGAATAAACTCCCTTTGGAAGATTTTCTAAGAATACATTATATAATGTTTGTGGGTCTATTTTCTTAAAAGATTTCATTGTATTAAGAGTGGTACTGAGTTTTCCTAAAGATGAAATCACCTCAATATCGTTACACATTTTTAGTTTCTCCATTATTAACCAATTCCACTTCACAAACTTCTTTTTCTCATCATCTGATAGAGTACTAATCCAATTAGGTGTTTGTGTTTCAGTAATCATTTTAATCACCTTAGAAACTGATAGTTTACTCTCATTATTTAGTTTGATTACTTTGTAAATAGTATTGAAACTACAATCCCTCATCTTTGAAATTTCTCTTATCCCATACCCATTATCTATATCCTTTAGAATATTGATAGATTTTGGTTTTTGAAGAAATTTCTTTGTGGAATCTTTAGTTCCAATCTGTCTCCCTTTGTATAATCCTTTTTCTTTTCTGATTTTGATTCCTTCTAATTGTCTTTCCTTAATCATCTTTCTTTCAAAATCTCCCATAGTGGATAAAATAGAAATCATCAGTTCGGAGAACATATCTGTTTCACCTTTCTCGTTGAGGTTCTGAAAGTTTGGATTTCTACAAACTACTCTAATTTTTAACTCACTCAATTGTTTCCATACTGTTAGAACATCTATAGTATTCCTTCCGAGTCTATCGATTGAGTGGATGTGAAGTTCTTTTAGTTTACCCTCATCAATCAGTTTTTTAATCTGACTTCCTTTAGGTCTGTCCCATAGGGGAATAGTACCACTACATTTATCAGATAAAACATAATCAAAATGGTTAGTATTCTGTAATTGTCTTTCATCATTTTGTGAACCATCATCACTACTAATTCTACTGTAAAGTACTTTCATAATTGTTATTATTTAAGGGTTACTCCAATTTGAGTCTAATATAGTAACTTCTTAGGAGACCTACAAGTCTTTTTAGAGGTTTTTTTGTTACCCTTTTGGGTATACTCTAAAATGATAACATCAAAGTTGATTTAAATAACCCCAATTTCTTAATTCCCATTTTTTTCTTAAATTAGTATTATAATAATTATCTTATGAAGAAGTTATTGTTTGTGTTGTGTTTAGGGTTGGCAGGTTTTACCTACTCACAAAAGTGTAATAATCTGTATGTTAAAAGTCATTTTTCAGGAGACCCTATTTGTAGATTATCAAATGGAGATGTAGTTGAAATATGTGAAAGTTATAAAACAATATATGCTGGGTCTTTCACATTTTACATTAAAAAAGCAATAATTAGTAATGGAAATTTTATCTATGAGCTTGCCTTAGACGATGTTTATTATGCGGCGAAAGTTGGTGAATTAGTGATAAATCCAAGAACTAAAAGATTTGGTTTCCAAATAAACAATAATATTGGTAGTTATACCTATGTAAATGAGAATGATAAGAAAGTTAATAATAAGAAAGTTAATAATAAGAAACCAAAAAACAACAATTGTACTTCAGGAGATTGTAAGAATGGACAAGGATCTATAACTTATGCTAGTGGAAACAAATACGTTGGTGAATTCAAGGATGGAGAAGAGAATGGTCAAGGAACAAAAACTTATGTTAGTGGAAACAAATACGTTGGTGATTTCAAGGATGGAAAAACCAATGGTCAAGGAACAAAAACTTATGCTAGTGGAAACAAATACGTTGGTGATTTCTGGTCAGGATATTTACACGGCCAAGGAACTTATACTTGGGTTAATGGAGATAAATACATCGGTGCGTGGAAAATGGATAAGCAACAAGGACAAGGAACAAAAACTTATGCTAGTGGAAACAAATACGTTGGTGAATTCAAGGATGGAGAACAGAATGGACAAGGAACATTTACTTTTTCTGATGGACACAAATATGTAGCAGAATGGAAGGATGGAGAACCAAATGGTCAAGGAACAGAAACTTTTCCTGATGGAAAAAAGTATGTAGGGGAATTTAAGGGTGGTTTTTATAACGGCCAAGGAACTTTAACTTGTGTTAATGGAGATAAATATGTGGGAGAATGGATGGGTGATAAACCCATTGGAGAAGGAACACTCGTGAGTAATTACACGGGCGATGCGGTGGTAGAGAGTTACCCGATTTCCGAAGAATCACTTTCGAATATTGGTAAATATGTGGGAGAATGTAAGGATGGAAAACCCAATGGTCAAGGAACTTTTACTTGCGTTAATGGAGACAAATACGTAGGAGAGTATAAGGATGGTAAACCTAATGGACAAGGAATTATAACTTGGAAAAATGGAACTAATTATGAAGGGAAATGGATGGATGGTAAACCTAATGGGTATGGCATATATACAAATATCAAAAATAAAACCAAAGAGGGTGAGTTTACAAATGGATTATTCAAAGGGAATAAAGAACTTTTTACTTTTAATTCTGATGACTTTCATTATGGTAAAGGTAGAAAAAAGTATCGGCTGGGTTTTAGATGGGTTGAGGGTAGCGAATATGACAACAGGGGGTTAATAACCAATGGTGGTGCTGAAGGTGGTTTTGATATTTTTAATTTAGAAAAATGACGATACTGAAAGTTCAGGAATAAAATAAATTTTCACCGATTCACAGGAGTCATAAAAAATAATAAGAATTATTAGGTTAATGGGATATGAAAAAGTTGGATTTAACTCAAATGATAACATCAAAGTTCTTATTTTGATTTTTTACTAATCATTTTTCTATTATCTATCTTACCCCACTTACTTATTTCATCCCATCCAACTTTATTTACCCACTTAATCACCTCTTCTAAATTCATAGATTTAATTTTACTCATCCCATTCCAACCCTTTTTATGTATGTGGTATCTTCCCCATGGTCTTATCAAAGATTTTATTTCATCTTTTAACTCATCCTTATCATATTCAAAAAAATCTTCGCCATATAGTTCACCTAATTGGACTCTAACAACTTTCTCATTACCTAAATAAATTGAAACTCTATGTCTATTAGTTATTATATGAGAGTATAAATAAACATATGGTTCATCACCTTTCTTTCTTGATGTTCTTTTTCTAAATTCTACTGTACAACTGAATCTGAAATTAATATCTAATCCAGAAATCTCATCATAATACATTTTCAGTTTACTATACCAATCTTTCTGTTTCTTCTTTTCTTCTCTTATAATTTTATTTAGTTTATCTATCTTCTTTTGAACCTCATCTATTTTCAGATTTGAATCTCCAATATTTCTTTGTCTCCTTCGGTACTCTCTATAGTATTTACTTTTCTCTCTCCCCAAAGAATCAAAAATCTGTTTGGGTAGATAATCCATAAACCATCTTGTCCCTTCCCCAACATAGTGAAGGTCATCATTTTCTGTTTTTGTTGTAGTCATATTGCAAATATATAAAAATATTCACACAACAACATTTTGTATTTTAGTATAGTAAATGAGAGAGATAGAAAACCAATTAAAACCACAGACAATGAGAATTTCAAAACACTTTATGGACAGATTAAAAGAAAGAACAATGTATACAGATACTGAGACTTTTTTAACGGATATACAAAACAAAATGAGTTCAGTTTTAAAACTAAACAGATACTCTACTGAACTGAACTATTATCCAACTCTGAGAAACAAATTTCAATACTATCCTTACTCTGAAATATTAGTATTTGATTGGATGGGAATAGGGATTGTGATTGACAATAACACATTAATCACAGTACTGAAAATTGACAATCAGTATTAATGAAAGTTGTTGTAGTCAGTTACAGAAATAGTGAATATATAAACACAACAACATTAACTATCTTAGTATAGTAAGTGAGAGAGATAAAAAGTAAAACTAAAAACAAATAAAAATGATAACAAATAAGAACCACCTATGTGTAGTACACACTCAAAATGAGAAGAAGTCAAAGTCAGTATATGATGACTACAAAACTAAGAATGAAGGAATTATTCAGATGGTTTGTAAAGATACTTTAGAGTTGATTCCAGTCGTATTTAAGACTAAGAGACAGTTAACGAAGTTGATTAACATCAACAGAGAAATTAAGAGGGAACTAAGAATGGTTTCTTAAAGAAATAAAAAGATTGGGTTCAACGATATCTCACCCACCATAAGGAAAAGAGATTCAAAATTAAATTCTATAATATGAATTACAATAACAATACTGAGATAGTCTCAGTAATCAATCAGTTAGATTCTAAGAGTACTGAGATTAACAGACTCGAAGAAGAATTACAGACCACTAAGGAGAACTTAATTAAGTTTTCACGACAGGTGTTATTTCCTAATCACTATGGTACCAACCCTCTCTTTTTAAGAGGGATTAGTGATGATGAGAAGATGGAGTTAAGGAAGTTTTTATTTCCTAACCATTACAAGACACAGAGTAGTAACACTTACTACATGTACGGAAGTTATTAGTCAGTGGTTTGACTGGTGAGTAAGTATAGGGGGAGTAGAACTCCAAACACTCCCTCTATCTCTCACATTTTTATTTTTTAATTATAATTGAACCCCTTGTTGAGAAATCGATGAGGGTTTTTTTATAGGGTAAAAAACCTGATTCGATATGAAAACGGAGTAGATAGAGTTTCCTATAAAAAGTTTGGTTCGGATTACATTAAAATACCCCCACCCCCCTCATTAATTTGAATGAAATTAATAGTAACTAATCATGTCATCAAAAATATCTTCTGTTTTCACTTGCATTTCTTTTAATTCTTTAACAACTTTGGTGAATGAAAGTACTTGTTTCTAAACTATCTCATCACCCCAAAAACTCAGAGATTTATGATTTGAGTAATATCAATGATTTAGTATCATCAATTGATGAGGTTGGATTGTTACAACCAATAATAATCAATAGAAATAATCAGATTCTAAGTGGTCACAGAAGGTTTGAAGCTATTAAGATTTTAGAATGGGAAGAAGTTAATGTTGAGGTGAAAGATATTAGTGAAGATGAAACTGAATTATATTTAGTTCACTTCAATAAACAGAGAGTAAAATCTACTAAAGAAATATTATCAGAATATGATATTTTAGAAAATCATTTTGAAAATAGACAAGGGATGAGAACGGATTTAACTTCTGTTCCGCAGAACAAAGGTTATAGTAAAAGAGATGAAATATCATCTCAGATTGGAGTTTCTTCTTCATCCTTAGGTAAACTACTTTTTATTCGTAAAAACAACCCTAATCATATTGAAATGATTGATAAGGGGGTGTTAACCATCAGACAATCTTACACACAAACTCAAAGAGAAGTAAATGAAAATAATAGTAGAGAAAAAAGAAATAGAGTAGGAGTTGAAATTCACAAATGGAGATTTTATCAGAAATCTTCAAATGATATGAGTGAACTAAAAGATGGTGAAGTACAAACTATTTTCACATCTCCACCATATTGGAATAAACGTTTATATTCTGATGAAGGTGGTTTGGGTAATGAAAAAACATCTGAAGAATTTGTTGTTAACCTTTCAGAACATTTCAAAGATTGTAAGAGGGTTCTAAATAATAAGGGTTCATTCTTTTTGAATTTAGGTGATACATTTCTAAATGGTGATTTACAGAACGTACCTCATCGAGTTATTGATAGATTAAAATCTGATGGATGGATTCTCAGAAATACAATTATTTGGAGTAAAACAAATCCTAAACCCTCATCATCTAAATCAAACCTTACTCCATCATATGAATTCATTTTTCATTTAGTTAAATCAAAAAATTATTTATACAACCGAACACCAACCAAATTAAACTCAGATTCTAAAATATCACTACCACCTCGTCATAGAAAATCTGATGGAACTTATTCCTCATCAATCTCACCTTACTTACCAAAATCTGAAGGAAAGAATATGGGTGACTATTGGAATGAAGAAATAGTTAGAACTGCGGTTGCGAATCAGAATTTAGATATTGATGGAGAACACATCGCACCATTCCCAAAACAGATTATCACATTACCAATTCTTCAAACTTCTGAAATAGGGGATTTGGTATTAGACCCATTCTGTGGAAGTGGTAATGTTGGAAAGGTATGTGATGTATTAGAACGAAACTTTGTTGGTTACGATTTGAATAACTATATAAGTTGAATCCAACTTGTTTCCCTGTTACCTTATTATTTTTATAATTCTTAATATGTATTTTGTTTTTATTACTTTAATGGTTTGAAACTTATGAGATATCTATACTATAAGTGTTGAAACAAAGAAATTAATTCAATCTAATATTGAGATATGAGTAAAAAAACTTCAAAGAAAATAGAGCAGTATGAACATTCCAAGGATGAGAGAGCGAACATCCCTCACGTCGGTTTAGTTACACCTGAAAGTGACCCTGAAACAGGAGAAAAGAAAACCTATGAATATGACCCACATCTTGATCCTCAATTACAATGGGCAGGGAAAAAGGAACATACAAGTTTTGAAGTTCCTACTGTTAGTTTACACGTTCATGAGAGAATAGACCCCAAAACTATAATCGAGACTGTAAAGAAGGATAATGACGATGGAGGACAGATTAGTCTCTTTTCAGAAAAGAAACCTCTGAGAGAAGCAATTGACTTTTATAAACATAAAGAAGGTTGGACTAATCGTTTAATAGCGGGAGACAGTTTGTTGGTGATGAATTCTCTTCTCGAAAAAGAAGGAATGGGAGAGAAAGTACAAATGGTATATTTTGATCCACCCTATGGGATTCAATATGGGAGCAATTTCCAACCATTTATAAACAAAAGAAACGTTGATGATAAAAATGATAATGATTTGTCATCCGAACCTGAAATGATTAGAGCGTTCAGGGACACATGGGAATTAGGTATTCATTCTTATTTAAAATATTTAAGAGATAGAATTTTATTAGCTCACGAGTTATT
>Ga0209602_1000151_pt1 | contig 64599 bp, 50 predicted proteins | sample COGITO_mtgs_1205_3_FD_184810 | JGI IMG/M metagenome (GOLD analysis project Ga0209602, IMG submission 184810) | Pelagic marine microbial communities from North Sea - COGITO_mtgs_120524 (SPAdes) (version 2) | ecosystem: Environmental > Aquatic > Marine > Epipelagic ...
GCTAAGGAAGCGCCTGCTGCTAAGGAAGCGCCTGCTGCTGAAGAAGCACCTGCTGCTGAAGAAAAATAATTTTTTACATATTTACACGATGAATACACAAGATTGCTTTTATCTTGGTAAAATCGTTTCTAAATTTAGTTTTAAAGGAGAAATACTTTTAAAATTAGATTCTGACGAAATAGATTTTAAAAAAATGAAAACAATTTTTTTAGATATCGATGGTACAATAGTTCCTTACGCAGTTGATAATATTAAGCTTCACAAATCAAGTCTCTTAAGAATTAAACTTGAAAATATTGATTCCGAAGAAAAAGCTAATAAAATTCTAAAGACTAAAGCCTATCTTCCAATCAAAGATTTACCAAAATTAAATGGTAATAAATTTTATTATCACGAAATTATAAATTTCACAGTATTAGATTTAAGTCTTGGAAACATTGGAAAAGTTAAGGAGGTGAATGATCAGACTTCTCAACCAATTATTGTTGTGAATAATGGATTAAATGAAGTTATGATTCCATTAGTTGATGATTTTTTAATTGAAATTAATAGGGATAAGAAAACTCTAAAATTTAATTTGCCAGAGGGATTAACTACTTTATAAATTAATAAAATGAACGAAAAGAAAATTAGAATTAATAAATATTTAAGTCAAGCTGGATTTTGTTCAAGACGAGAAGCAGATAAATATATTACAGATGAAAGAGTTACCATAAATGGTGTGATAGCTCAAATGGGAGAAAAAATAGATTTAGATGATACTATTGCAGTTGACGGGGAAAAGATATCAAAAAAACCAAACAAAAAGATTTATATAATATTAAATAAACCAAAGGGAATCGTTTGTACAACTGACTCGGGAGTAGAAAAAGATAATATTATAGATTATGTAAATCATCCTAAAAGAATATTTCCAATTGGAAGATTAGATAAAACTTCGGAGGGTCTAATCTTTTTAACCAATGATGGCGATATTGTAAACAAAATTCTTAGAGCTAAAAATAAACATGAAAAAGAATATCATGTCACAGTTGATAAACCAATCAATAATGACTTTGTAAAACAAATGAGTAAAGGAATTCCGATATTGAACACCGTAACAAGACCTTGCGAAGTAAAAATGATTAAGGATTACGAATTTAAAATTATTTTAACACAAGGATTGAACAGACAAATTAGAAGAATGTGTGAGTATCTTGGCTACAGAGTTAAAAAATTAAATAGAATTAGAATTATGAATATCAATTTAGATATTCGTGTTGGAGAATGGAGATATTTTAGTGATGCAGAAATATCTGAGCTAAAAGAACTATTATCAAAATCATCTGAAACACATGCTAAAAAATAGAATAATTTTAATTTTAGTTTTACAGGGATTTTTTTCTTTTTCACAAAACTCTTTAAATGACAGTATTAAGCTCAAAGAAGTTGTTGTTTCAATTACAAAAATTAAGAAAAATATCAAAAACTCTCCTTTTGCAATTTCATCAAAAAGTTTTTCAAAATTTCAATCTACCGCAAAACAATTTTATTTAAGTGAATATATTGAAAGTGTTCCTGGTGTCTTTATTTCAAATGATAATAATTTTGCACAAGATTCAAGAATATCAATTAGAGGATTTGGATCTAGAGCAAACTTTGGAATAAGAGGAATAAAATTAATTGTGGATGGAGTTCCTGAAACTACACCTGATGGACAATCACAAATAGATAATTTAAACTTAGAAATAATAGAAAAAATTGAAATAATAAGAGGAACCAACTCTTCTTTATATGGTAATTCCTCAGCAGGAGTTATTAAAATTCAATCTATTTCCGAATTTGATAAAAATTTTACAAAAATTGGATATGCGTTAGGCTCCAATAATCAAGAAAAAAAACAAGCATTGGTTGGTATAAAAAGTAATGAAACGTTTTATACTTTTTTAGTGAGTGAAACAAAAGGAGATGGGTATAGAAATTTTGGGGATTTTAAAAACTCTAATATAAATTTTAGAGTTAAAAAAAATATTTCTAAAGATTCATGGCTGAGTTTTAATTTTAATTTGGTTGACAGTCCATATTCGAATGATCCGGGAGGATTAAAAATTGAAGAAGTAAATCTGGATAGAGAACAAGCACGTGAACGTAATTTACAATACAAAACTAGTGAAGAAATAAACCACTATAAAGCTAGTTCAAGTTTCAATAAAAAATTAAATGAAAAATTATCATTTTCAACTTATGCTTTTATTTCAAATAGAAATTTTAATGGAAAAATACCTGTAAAAAACGGTGGAGCTATAGATTTAAAAAGAAAATACTGGGGATTTGGAGGGAGTTTTCTTTTTAAATCAAAACTTAAAACTCAAATAGGTTTTGATATTGGAAATCAAAACGATAGAAGAAAAAGATATAACAATGATATTGGAATTATTGGGGAACAAGTTTTAGATCAAAATGAAAAATTTTCGAACCTTGGAATCTATTTAGTAAATAACTATAATTTAAACCGCTTATCAATTAGCTCAGGATTAAGGTATGACACAAACAAAGTAAAGTTAGAGGATTTGTTTTTTTCTGATGGAGATTCTTCAGGAAATATGACATTGAATTCTTTTAATCCTAGCCTTGGACTTAACTATAAGTTGAATAAAAAAAGTAGAGTGTTTATCAATACTAGTAGCGGATTTGAAACGCCAACATTAAATGAATTTAGCTCCTCCCCAATTGGAACTGGGTTTAATAAAAATTTAAAATCTCAAATAAATATGGGTTTTGAATTAGGATTCTCGATGTTTGATACTCAAAAAAAATCAAATATTGATATCGTCTATTTTAGATCTATTACCAATGATGAAATTTTATCTTATGAAGATGAAAAATTTCCAAATCAAAAATTCTATAATAATGCTGGTAAAACAGAAAGAAACGGAATAGAAATCACAGGTTTATACACGCTCAATAGAACTATTATAAGTTCTTCGTATTCTTTAGGTGACTATGTTTTTAAAAAATTTATTGAAAATAATTTCAATTATAAAGGCAATAAAATACCTGGAATCCCTAATGATATTTTTACTTTAAGTATTGAGCATAAAACTAAAAATGAATTGTTTTTAAACTTAAATTTTAAAAATATTGGTACTATATATGCGAATAATTCAAATACTATTAAAGTTGATGAATTCAATACATTCAATTTTAAAATAGGGAAAAAGTTTAAATTATCTCGATCTATTATTTATCCTTATCTAATTATAAGTAATGTTTTTGATAAAGAATATTTTGATAACATTAGAATAAATGCCTTTGGTGGAAGATATTATGAGCCTGCACCAAAAAGAACTATTTTTGGAGGAATTAGATTTACATTATAGTTTCTACACATGAATTTATCTTATTGGGAAATTAAATCTTGGTTAAGTAATATTGACTACACTATTGTAGGTAGTGGAATTGTAGGATTAAATTGTGCTTTAAGACTTAAAGAAAAATTTCCGAAGTCCAAAATACTAATTTTAGAAAAAGGCAGCCTTCCTCAAGGTGCTAGTACTAAAAATGCAGGGTTTGCTTGTTTTGGAAGTATGTCTGAAATAATTGATGATTTAAAAAGTCACTCCGAATCTGAAATAATATCTCTAATTAAAAAAAGAAAAGAAGGTTTAAAATATTTGAGAAATTTAATTGGAGACAATAGTCTTAATTATAAACAGAATGGTGGTTTTGAGATTTTCACAAAAAAAGATGTCGATCTTTTTGAAAACTGTCAATTAAAATTAAATGAAGTAAATAAACTTCTTAAACCCTTGTTTTCATCAAGTGTATTTGAAATTAAAGACAATGCTTTTGGATTTAAAGAAATAGTTGACAAGCTTATTTTTAACCCATTTGAGGGTCAACTAGATACGGGTATGATGATGGAAGCTTTACTTGAAAAAGTAAAAAGAAAAAATATAAAAATTCTTAATAATATAAATGTTACATCCTTTTTAGAAAATAATAATTATGTTGAAATAGTAACTGAAAATTTTAGTTATAAATCTTCAAAATTATTTATTGCTGCAAATGGATTTTCAAACAAGTTATTAAATGAAAAAATAGCACCTGCTAGAGCTCAAGTTTTAATAACAAAACCGATTGAAAACCTTCATATTAAAGGAACTTTTCATCTAGATAGAGGCTACTATTATTTTAGAAATATTGATAATCGAATTTTATTAGGCGGAGGAAGAAATTTAGACTTTAAAAAAGAAGAGACTGATAAATTTGGACTGAACGACACTATTCAATCTGAGTTAGAATTGATTTTAAAAAATATAATTCTTCCAAAAAATAAATTTGAAATTGAATACAGGTGGAGTGGCATAATGGGTGTTGGGACTAAAAAAACTGCTATAGTTAAATCTATTAGTGAAAATATATTTTGCGGAATTAGGCTTGGAGGAATGGGAATAGCTATTGGTTCATCCATAGGAAATGAATTAGCAAATAAAATATAATTAAAAAGGGAAATTATCTTTCGATATTTCCCTTTTTGTACTCGAGATGGGACTTGAACCCATACGAACATTACTGTTCATTGGATTTTAAGTCCAACGTGTCTACCAATTCCACCACTCGAGCAGTATCTTTTCAGAGCGAAAGACGGGATTTGAACCCGCGACCTCCACCTTGGCAAGGTGATGCTCTACCCCTGAGCTACTTTCGCAAATTGGATTGCAAATGTAAAATAAAAAATCAAAAAAAGTAATTAATAATAAGTTTAATTAAGATTTTAAAATTCTTTTTATTTCATTTAATTTAATTAATGCCTCAATTGGGGTTAATTCATCAATATTTAATGATATTAAATCTTCTTTTAATTCCTCAAGTTTAGGATTATCTAAATTAAAGAAACTTAGCTGCATTTCAGATTCGTTATTTTTTGAAATATTATTTCCTACATTATGAGATTTCTCTAATTTTTTTAACATTTTCTTTGCCGACAAAATCAATCCTTTTGGCATTCCTGCCATTTGTGCAACATGAATTCCAAAACTGTGGGCACTTCCTCCTGGAACAAGTTTTCTTAAAAATATGACACTGTTTTTAGTTTCTTTGACAGAAACATTTACATTGTTAACTCTTTCAAAGGTGTCTGCCATCATATTAAGCTCGTGATAATGAGTTGCAAATAATGTTTTAGGCTTATACGGATGATCATGTAAAAATTCTGCTATTGCCCATGCAATTGAAATACCATCATAGGTGCTTGTTCCTCTTCCAATTTCGTCTAAAAGAACTAAACTGTTTTTTGAAATATTATTAATTATTGATGCAGATTCATTCATTTCAACCATAAAGGTAGATTCTCCAGCTGAAATATTATCACTAGCCCCAACTCTTGTAAAAATCTTATCGATAATACCAATTTTTGCTTTTTCAGCAGGAACAAAACTTCCGATTTGAGCTAATAAAACTATTAGTGCAGTTTGTCTTAAAATTGCTGATTTACCAGACATATTTGGCCCAGTTATCATCAAAATTTGATTGGTTTGATCACAAAGTTTTAGATCATTAGGAATATAGGGGCTTTCTTGTGAAAGCTGTGATTCTATTACAGGATGTCTTCCTTTAATAATTTCTAAATCTTTGGAGTTATTAAGTGTCGGCTTAGTGTATTTAGCTTTCAAAGCTAAATTTGCAAATCCGACAAGACAGTCCAAATTAGCTAACCAAAAAGAATTGTTTTGAATTACCTCTACATCTTTAATTAATTTAATAATGAGCTCCTCAAAAAGCTTTGATTCAAGAACTGAAATTTTTTCTTCAGCTCCTAAAATTTTAGCTTCATAATCTTTCAGTTCACTTGTTATATATCTTTCAGCATTAACTAAAGTTTGTTTACGAATCCAATCTTCTGGAACTTTATCTTTATGTATGTTTCTGACCTCAATAAAATATCCAAATACATTATTAAAACTTATTTTTAGAGATGTTATTCCGGTATTATTTTTTTCTCTTTCTAAAATTTTATTTAAATAGTCTTTTCCAGAAGTAGACAGATTTCTTAATTCATCTAATTCTGAATTAAAATTTTCTTTGATAACATTTCCTTTTTTAATATTTACCGGAGCTTCATTATTTAAAGTTTGTTCTAACAACTTTATTATAGATTCACAGCAATCAAGAGAAGAATTAATTTTGAATAAATTTATTAAGGACTTTTCTGACAAGAGATCTTTTATAGATTTGACTTTAATTAAAGATTCTTTTAGTTGAACTAATTCTCTGGGTGAAATTTTAAAAGTAACGACTTTAGCAATTATTCTTTCTAAATCTGAAAGTGATCGTAATTCCGATTGAAGACTTAACAACAAGTCTTTATTTTTTATTATTTCATCAACTGAACTATGTCTAAAATTTAATTTTTTCAAATCAAGTAAGGGATGAATAAGCCATCTTTTTAACATCCTTGCACCCATTGGGCTTGATGTATAATCAATTACGTCAATAAGTGATTTACCATCATTAGAATTACTATGTATCAATTCTAAATTAGAAACCGTAAATTGATCCATCCAAACATGACTACTGTCGATTATCTGATTTATTTTGGTAATATGTTCTAATTTATTATGTTGGGTTTCATCTAAATAATGTAAAATTGATCCACAGGCTAAAAGTCCTATGTTATTTTCACTAATTCCAAATCCTTTTAAACTAGAAATATTGAAATGATTTTTAATTTTTTCTAAAGCAAAGTCTTTCTTAAAAACCCAATCATCAAAATAAAATACAGAGCTGTAATTTCCAAATTCATTTATAAAAGCGGATTTATTTTTTTTACAAACTAAAATCTCTTTAGCATCGTAACTAGAAAGAAGGTTTTTAATATATTCTATATTTCCCTCAGCTACTAATAGTTCTCCAGTTGAAATATCCAAAAAAGATATTCCATAATTATTTTTTATATTAAAAACCGATGCTAAAAAATTATTAGATTTTTGATCTAAAATACCGTCATTTAACGCAACCCCAGGTGTGATTAGTTCAGTAACTCCTCTTTTAACAATAGTTTTAGTTTTTTTTGGATCTTCTAATTGTTCACATATGGCGACACGCTCTCCAGCTTTAACTAATTTATGTAAATAAGTATTTAGTGAATGATGTGGAAATCCTGCTAGTTTTGTTTCGCTGTTACTTCCAGCTCCACGTTTAGTTAAAATTATTCCTAAAATAGCAGAAGCCTTAACTGCATCATCATGAAATGTTTCATAAAAATCGCCAACTCTAAACAGTAGTAAGGCATCAGGATATTTATCCTTTACTTTATAGTACTGACGCATTAAGGGAGTTACTTTTTTTTCCAAATTAACATGAATTAAAGCTAAAATAGCATTAATTAATTTTTTAATCTATTACTTTGTAAAATCTTAATAAATACAATAATTAATTTATGAGAAAATTAAAAAACATTGAGCTAAACAGAAAAAATATTGATGAATTTAAAAAATCAGTAAAGACTAAATTAACTATTATTCTTGACGATGTAAGAAGTTTAAATAATATTGGATCAGTGTTTAGAACAAGTGATGCATTTTTGATTGAAAAAATTTATTTGTGTGGAATTACTGCAAGTCCTCCTCACAAGGATATCCATAAAACCGCTTTAGGCTCAACTGAAAGTGTAGACTGGGAATACCATGAAGATATTTCTGATCTTTTGATTAAACTAAAAAAAGATAAATTTTTTATTTGGAGTGTTGAACAAGCTGATAAATCAAAAAAACTAACTTCCTTTAGATTAGATAAAAACTTAAAACATGCTTTAATTTTTGGAAATGAAGTTAAAGGAGTCTCTGAAGATGCAATTAATTTATCAGATGAAGTAATTGAAATTCCTCAGTTTGGTACAAAACACTCTTTAAATATTTCCGTATGCTCAGGTATTTTAATATGGGAATTCTTTAAAAGACTAAGTTAAAGTATTCTTAATTCTGAATAATAATTTCATGTAATCTTCATCAGATTCAATAAAATCTAAATCAGATACATCTATAAATACGACATTTAAATCAGAACTAGTTTTAATATGTTTTAAATAAGCCGTATTTATTTTATCTAAATAATTTCTACTTATAGTTTTTTCAAAACTTCTTCCTCTTTTGCTAATATTTTTTAAAAGCTGATCAGAAGATTGCATTAGATAAATTACCAAATCAGACTTGAATAAATCTTTAGTCATAAAGTAAAAAATATTTCTAAACAGATTAAAATCAACCTCATTTAAAGAAACACCTGCAAAAACAAGAGATTTAAAAATATCATAATCTGCAATTATTCCGGAACTAAAAAAATTCATCTGATTATTGAAATTATTAAGTTGACGACAACGATCAGTTAAAAAAGTAAGCTCAACATTTAAAGCATATCTCTCAGGATTTTTATAATATTTTTCAAGAAATGGGTTGTCCATAAAACTCTCAATTATTAATTCTTTGTTCAAGTCATTAGAAAGTTTTTTTGAAAGTGATGTTTTGCCAACTCCAATATTCCCTTCAACTACAATATTTTTAAATAATTGTAATCTTGATAAAACTGGTAATAATAGTTCTTTATCACATTTTAATATTTCTTTAGATTTCAACTTATTTAAGAGGTTAACAATCGTATCATTACATTTTGGATGTATTTTACTTTTTGCAATATCAGATAGAGGAGACAAAACAAAATTCCTTAGATGCATTCTTGGATGAGGAATTGTTAAGTTATTTTCATTAATTATCCTGTCCTCATATAATAAAATGTCGATATCAATCAATCTTGACTCATATTCATTTGAACTTGATCTAATTCTCCCTTCAATTAACTCAATTTTTAACAACTTATCTAATAAGAAATTAGGACTATGGTTTGTGACAATACAAATACAACAATTAAAAAAATCATCTCCCTTAAAACCCTCAGATTTTGTTTGATAAACATTTGAAATTGATAAAACATCTCCAATGTTAGTGTCAATTAAGTTAATTGCACTTTGAAGATTCTTGATTTTATCTCCTAAATTACTTCCTAAAGAAAGATATACTTTATTTAAATTCACTTTAGCAAATTAAATAAAAAGAATCTTTATTTAAGTATCTTTATTAAAGTAATACTGATATTAATAATTTGAAATAAATGTCTGAACAAAAACAAAATTTAGCTAGAAAAATATACTTGTATTTAGCTGCTCTTTTTATCACATCTTTAGTTGTATCAAATTTAATTTTTCAAAAATTTTTTTATTGGTATCCATTTGACATGACTATTGGTGGTATAAAATTATTTGAACTTTCTGTTGGCATTCTTCCTTACCCAATAACTTTTTTAGTAACTGATCTAATTTCTGAAATATATGGTCAAAAAAAAGCTAATCAAGTTGTAATAGCTGGAATTTTTGCATCTTTTTTTTCATTAAGCATAATTTTAATTTCTAATTATGTACCAGCGCTAGAATCGTCTCCGATTAATGATGAAACATTTTCTAATGTTTTTTCACTTTCCGGATTAGCAGTTTTGGCATCTATGTTAGCATATCTATTTGCTCAATTTATTGATATTAAAATTTATCATTTTTGGAAAAACTTGACCAAAGGAAAAATGCTATGGTTAAGAAATAATTTTTCAACATTTAGCTCTCAGATAATTGATACTGTCACTGTCATTTCACTTTTATGTCTTTTTGAAGTACTAAGCTGGGATAGTTTTTTAGGTCTTGTTGTTTCGGGAATAGTTTTTAAAATTTTAATAGCATTTTTAGATACTCCACTATTATACCTATTTGTTTATTTATTTAGAAAGAAATTTAATTTGAAAATTGGTGAAGAAATTAAGATTTAATAATTTCTAAATCGATAACAATACCTTCGTTAGACCTAACATTAAAAACAGTTCCGTCACTAAATATTAAATACTGTCCTTTAACTCCAACTAATTCACTTGAAAAAGATTTTTCTTTAGTTAAATTAAGGCTTTTAGGTTTTTCAGGATATTTATTAACGGGATAGTTAATGTTAAAAGTTGAATATTTTTTGGTTTGAATCGAATCTAAAGCTTCTTTTGGTAATTTTTCTAAAGCTTTATTACTTTCTAACTCAAGATCTACATTTGAATTACTTGTCTTCAACATTTCTCTCCAATTTGTTTTATCGGCATAAAAATTCTTAAGCTGAACTTCTGAGATTCCAGCTAGGTATCTGTTGGGAAATTCAGCTATTTGAATAGCTTGTATGGCACCTTGATCAATCCATCTATAGGGCACTTGAGATTTTCTGGTTACTCCTACTTTAACATTACTTGAAAAAGCTAAGTATAAAATGTGGGGTTTTAATTGAACTCTTTTTTCAAATTCTAAATCTCTATCTTCAATATTAAGGTGTGCTTTACTCAGCTCAGGTTTCATAATCCAATCTGCTGTACTTGGTAATTCAAAAAAACATTTTTTACAATGTCCTTGTCTATATAATTGTAAGTCAGATTTACAATTTAAGCATTCGTAACCGCTAAATGATAATTTTATTTTTGAGCCTAATAGTTGATTTACATTAATAAAGTCATCACCTAGTTCAAGAAAATAATTCAAATTATCATCAATTTCAGTTTTCATTTTATTTAATACTCCATTAAACATTTATAAAAAATTAATTTGTATTATTAAATATTAAATATAGTTAAAATGCCTTTCTCTTTTTTAAATACCGTAACGACTTGGTTCCTAAAAAAAAGAATGCATCAAATCGAATTATTTAAAAAATATCCATTAGAAGTTCAAAACGAGGTTTTACTTAATCTTTTAAAAAATGCAGAAAAGACTGAATTTGGAAAAAAATATAATTTTAGTTCAATAAAAAACTATTCGTTATTTTCTAAAAAAATTCCTTTAACAGATTATGAGACCTTTTTTAGGTACATAGAAAGATCTATCAAAGGAGAATCAAATATTTTTTGGAATTCTGCAATCAAATGGTATGCACAATCCAGTGGTACAACTAATTCTAAAAGTAAATTTATTCCTGTTAGCAAAGAATCTCTTGAAGAATGTCATTATAAAGCGGGTAAAGATGTTTTATGTTTATATGTTAATAATAATAAAAACTCAAACTTATTCTCAGGCAAATCGTTAAGACTTGGTGGAAGTAAAAAACTTTACGAGAGTAATAACAATTATTTTGGTGACTTATCTGCGATATTAATTGATAATTTACCTCTCTGGGCGGAGATGTTAAGTGCTCCAAATAATGAGATCTCTTTAATGGACAAATGGGATGAAAAGTTAGAAGCCATAATTGATAGTACCTTAAATGAAAATATCACAAGTTTAGCTGGAGTACCTTCATGGATGTTAATTCTATTAAATAAAATTTTGGAAGAGAGAAATGAAACGAAAATTAAGGGAATTTGGAAAAATTTAGAGGTATATTTTCATGGAGGTGTAAATTTTAACCCTTACATCAATCAATTTAAATCTATATTGGGAAATGATGTTCGTTTTTATGAAACATATAATGCATCAGAGGGGTTTTTTGCCATTCAAGATAGAAATGATCATAACGATATGTTGCTAATGCTTGATTATGGAATTTACTTTGAATTTCAAGTTGTTGACAAACTCAATCCAGAAATAATTAATTTATCTAAAGTTAAATTAGATACAAATTATGCTATAATCATTTCTACAAATGCTGGGCTTTGGAGGTATAAAATTGGAGACACTGTTAAATTCACTTCATTGAATCCTTTTAGAATTAAAATTACGGGAAGAACAAAAAGTTTCATAAATGCCTTTGGAGAAGAACTTATAATAGAAAATGCTGAAAATGCTTTAAACAAAACACTATTAAAGCATAATTCCAGTATAGTTGAATATACCGTTGCGCCATCATTTATTAGTGAAAAAAATTCAGGATTTCATCAGTGGATGATTGAGTTTGAGAAGAGACCTTCCAATATCTCAAAGTTTTCTGAAGATCTTGATAAAAATCTTCAGAATTCAAATTCTGATTATAAATCAAAACGTTTCAAAAACATAACAATGAAAAGGTTAGAAATTATTATCGCTAAAGAAAAACTATTTTTAGATTGGTTAAAATTTAAAAACAAATTGGGTGGACAAAATAAAATACCAAGACTTTGTAATGATAGAATTCTAATTGAAGAACTGATTGAACTTAATTAAGAAGCTACCTTTAAAATACTTAAGCTCGAACTTGATAATTTTTTAGAAATATAGTTTTTATCGATATGCAGTTTTTTTCTCTTTGAACTAGGGAGCTCAAACATTGCATCATTCAAAATCAATTCACATATAGATCTAAGTCCTCTAGCACCCAGCTTGAACTCAAGTGCTTTTTCAACAATGTAATTGAGACCATCTTCTGTAAAAGTTATTTTTATTCCATCTAGTTCGAATAACTTTTCATATTGTTTAATTAGAGAATTTTTGGGTTCAGTTAATATTGACCTTAATGTTTTTTTATCCAAAGAATTCATATAAGACAGTACTGGTAGTCTACCTAAAATTTCTGGAATTAATCCAAAATCTTTTAAATCTTTTGGGGATATAAATGAAAGTAAATTTTGTTGATTGATTTTGGTAGCAGCAGGATTTTTATATCCAACAACCTGCATATTTAGTCTTTTTGAAATAACTTTTTCAATACCATCAAAAGCACCTCCAGCAATGAAAAGAATATTTTGGGTATCTAATTCTATAAATTTTTGATCAGGATGTTTTCTTCCTCCTTTCGGGGGGACATTAACGATTGTTCCTTCCAATAATTTTAATAAAGCTTGTTGAACACCTTCACCAGAAACGTCTCTTGTTATAGACGGATTATCACTTTTTCTAGCAATTTTATCTATTTCATCAATAAAGACTATTCCTCTCTCAGCTTTTTCTTGATCATAATCAGAAGCTTGCAATAATCTGGTTAAAATAGTCTCAACATCTTCACCAACATATCCAGCCTCGGTTAACACAGTAGCATCAACAATAGCTAATGGAACATCAAGCATTCTTGCAATTGTTTTAGCTATTAAAGTTTTTCCAGTACCAGTTTCTCCAACAATTAAAATATTACTTTTATCTATTTCAATATCATTTTTTGACGATTTATGATTTAATCTTTTGTAATGATTATAAACAGCTACGGAAAGAATTTTTTTTGTATGATCTTGTCCAATTACGTAATCATCTAAAAAAAGTTTAATTTCTTTTGGCTTAGCAATTATAAGCTCGTTGTCTTCTTTTAAATTGTCATTTCTTTTAGATTCTTCAATGATTATTCCATACGCTTGTTCTATACAGCTATCACAAATATGGGCATCTTGACCTGCAACAAGCAGATTAGTTTGGGCTTTGCTTAAACTGCAAAATGAACATATTAAATCTTTATCTGACATCAATTATTTTTTTGACAAAACCTCATCAATCATACCATATTTTTTTGCTTCTTGAGCTTTCATCCAATAGTCTCTATCACTATCATCATAAACTTTATCGTATTTCTGACCAGAATGGTTAGCTATAATTTCATAAAGTTCTTTTTTTAACTTTCCTATTTCTCTAGCGGTAATTTCTATATCTGAAGCTTGACCTTGTGCTCCACCTAATGGTTGATGAATCATTACTCTAGAGTGAGTTAAGCCTGATCTTTTACCCTTTTGACCTGCACATAATAAAACAGCTGCCATAGATGCTGCAATCCCTGTACATATAGTTGCAACTTCAGGATTTATAAATTGCATTGTGTCATAAATTCCCAAACCGGCATAAACTGAACCTCCTGGTGAATTAATATAAATCTGAATATCCTTGTCTTTATCTGTACTCTCTAAAAAAAGAAGTTGAGCTTGAATTATATTGGCAATAGAATCATTTATTCCCGTGCCTAAAAAAATTATTCTATCCATCATAAGTCTGGAAAAAACATCCATTTGAGCAACATTTAGCTGTCTTTCTTCAATTATATAAGGAGTCATACTGCTGACCAACTTATCATAATAAAGTGAGTTAATACCATGATGTTTAATTGAATATTCTTTAAATTCTTTTGAGTAATCCATAAAAATTAATATTTATAATAAACTAAAGTTAATTATTTTTTAGCATAAGCCATTTCAATAAACTTTTCGTAGGAAACTTTATTGTTTTTAAACTTAAGGTTTGATTTAAATAAATCAATTAACTTTTTACTTAACAATTGATCAGATATTCTTTTAACCTCATCTTTATTAGACAGAATTCTTTGAGAAATTGATTCTAACTCTTTTTCTTCAGGATTGTTTTGACCATACTGTTTCATTTGAGTTTTAATCAAATCCTTTGAAAAATCTTTTATTTGATTGTGATCAATTTTAATATTATTTTGAGCAACTAATTTAGATTCTATTAATTGATATCTAAGTCCTTTTTCAGATTTTTCATACTCCAAAGCTGCTTCGTTTTCATCTAATTTATTTTCTCCTGCAGTCCGCATCCATTTTTTTAAAAAATTATCTGGTAAGTCAAATTTTGTGTTTTCAATTAAATACTCAGTTACATCATTTAATAATTTTTGATCAGTCTGATTAACGAAATTTGATTCAGCATCTGATTTCAATTTATTTTTAAGTTCTGTTACCGTCTTAATAGTGTCTTTACCAAACAACTTATCAAATAATTCTTGATCAAGATCAGCAGGTTCTCTTTTATTGATCTCATTAAGTGTGAAAGTTACATTATTAACTTTATCTTTATTATCATCATTAGTTTTTAAATGAAATGATAAATCAGAATCCTTGTTGAATAAACCTTTAGTTTTAAGTTCAATAGATTCTCCTATATTAAGTTTTTTAAAGCTGTCTTTATTTCCCTTACCTTTTATGTCCTTCAATTTTAAATTTGATGTATTATCAACTTCAAATTCTTCATTTAAAAATTTTCCGTTTATTTCAAAACCGTCTTCTACTTTAGTTTGTGCAATTAATTTCCCATACTGGTTTTGAATATTTTTAATTTGATCATCAATCATTTTTTTATCTACTTCAATTTCATAAGAAGCAATCGCTTTTTTATTTTTTAATGAAACTTCAAATTCAGGCGATAATCCAATTTCAAAATCAAAAGTTAGTTTATCAGCACTCCAATCAATATCATTTTTTTCAACGGGAATGGGATTACCTAAAATATCTAATTTTTTTTCACCTAAATAATCTCCTAATCCTTTTTGCATTAATTTGTTGATTTCATCAACTTTTACAGAAATTCCATATTGTTTTTTTATTAGTCCAATTGGTGTATGACCTTTTCTAAAGCCAGGAATATTCGCTCTCTTTTTATAATCCTTAAGAACTTCTTCAACCTTTGATTCGTAATCAGTCTTTTCTATAACTACAGATAAAACTGAATTCAAATTATCGATATCATTTTTTGAAACCTTCATATTTTACAAATTTGGTCGCAAAAATAGGTCTTTTTACAAAGGTGACCAACTTTTAGGATTTTAAAAAAAGTAATGTCTCTTTAACAAAATCATCAAGGTTTTCAGCATGTACCCAATGACCAGCATTTGACACTTCAACCAGTCGATGTTTTGGAAAGTTTTTATGAATTGTTTTAAAGTTTTGATTATTTATATAATCTGAATTTTCCCCTTTTATAAATAAAGTTTCACCACCAAAGTAAAGATCAATAGGCAACGCCTTTTCAACTTCATTTAGTTTATCTAATATAATATTTAAATCGATTTTAAAAGTGAATTCACTCTTTCCGATTCTTTTCAAATTTTTTAATAAAAATGCTCTAAAAGAAGGAGACTTAATTGAACTTGACAAAGCATTATCTGCTTCTAACCTGGATCTTATGGAATTTAAATTTATTGATTTTAGAAATTTTAAAATATTTTGATAATCGTTCTTATAATAGATGGGCAATATGTCTACTACAATTAATTTATTGACAGCATTAGGAAAATAGCCTGAAAACATCATAGCAGTCTTTCCTCCCATTGAATGACCAATTAAGGAAAAGTTTTTTATTTGATAATGGTCCATATAATATTTCAAATCATTTGCTAACAGTTCATAATCAAACTCTTTACTATGAAAACTTTCACCGTGATTTCTTTGATCTAATAAATGAATTTGAAAGCCTTGATTATCAATTTTTTTAGCAAATGAATTCCAATTATCCGACATTCCTAAAAACCCATGAAGAACAACTAATACATCACTTCCTTCTCCAATAATTTTACTTTTCAGAAGCATTATTTATTTTTTGTAAGTACATATTAACCACATTTTCAATTCCTAAGTACAAGGATTCACAAATTATAGCATGACCAATAGAAACCTCATCTAAATACGGAATTTTATCAACAAAAAAATGAATATTTTCAAGATTTAAATCATGTCCTGCATTAACTCCCATTCCTAAATCATTAGCCAAAATTGAGGCATTAATGTATTTGTTAATTTCCTCTTTATTACCTTTTTGAAAATTAACAGCAAATGATTCTGTGTAAAGTTCAATTCTATCAGCACCTGTATTTTTTGCGCCTTCAATTAATTTAAGATCAGTATCTATAAAAATTGACGTTCTTATTCCATTATTTTTAAATTCGGAGACCACTTCTTTTAAAAATGATTTATTCTTAATTGTATCCCATCCAGAATTAGAGGTTATAGCATCTACACTGTCTGGAACTAATGTCACTTGATCAGGTTTAATTTTGCAAACTAAGTCAATAAATTTTTCAATTGGATTTCCCTCAATATTAAATTCAGTAGATATTACTTTTGGTAAATCTATTGCATCCTTATAAGTAATGTGTCTTTGATCAGGCCTAGGGTGAATAGTAATTCCTTGAGCACCATATGACTGAATATCTCTAGCCATCTTTAATAAATTAGGGTTATTTCCACCTCTTGCATTTCTAATTGTAGCTATCTTATTAATATTAACACTTAATTTTGTCATAATAATTCAAAATTAAAGATTTGTTGTTTGTTATTTTAATTAATTTGCATTAAAATCTTTACTTAAATGAAAATTGCTGTATACGGTCAATCTGCAGATAAAATATCTAAAAATATTTTTTTAGAACTGCTTTCTATAAGTAAAAGTGAAAATATAATCTTGTTAATTGAAGAAAAATACAATTCAATTCTTTTACAAAAATCAAAAGCAAGTCATAATCATAAATTATTTTCATCATATGAAGATCTTGATAGTGAAGTTAATTTAATGATAACAATTGGAGGAGATGGTACACTTTTACGCTCTATTACTTTTGTTAGAGATTTAGGAATTCCAATAATTGGAATAAACACAGGTAGATTAGGTTTCTTAGCAACATTAAATCAAGAACTGTTAAATATTGAATTAAAGAAAGTATTAAAAGGGGAATTTAATGTGGAGGAAAGAAGTTTATTAGAAGTAAATATTGATAACAATGATAATTTTTCTGATTTTAACTTCGCTCTTAATGAAGTTAGTGTTGGAAGAAAAAACACTACGTCAATGATAGAAATCAAAACTACATTAAACGGAGAGTACTTAAACACATATTGGGCTGATGGCTTAATAGTTTCAACACCTACGGGCTCAACAGGATATTCTTTAAGTTGTGGAGGACCAATAATGACCCCCTCTAGTCAAACGTTTTCTATAACCCCAATAGCTCCACACAATTTAAATGCTAGGCCCTTAGTTATTTCAGATGAAATTAAAATCGAACTATCAGTTGAGGGTAGAGAGGAATCACATTTACTTTCACTTGATTCTCGAATTAATTCTTTGAAAAATAATATAAAAATTAAAATCAAAAAAGCTAGTTATAAAATCAAATTAGCTTCTTTTAAAAATAATAGTTTTTACCAAACATTGAGAAGTAAATTACTTTGGGGTGAAGACAGAAGAAATATATAGATTTTCCAGAAATTGATTTTGTCTATATTTGCCACCATATTATGAAAAAGATTACAATACATGTCATGATTTTTTTTACAACATTGACTGTATTTTCACAAAATAATGAAATAGGTATTTTTGTTGGAGGAGCAAATTATATTGGAGATGTAGGTCCAACCACATATATACATCCTTTTTCATATAATATTTCAACTAATGCAGTTGCTGGAATTATATTTAGAAAAAATTTAAATGAAAGAATTGCATTAAGAGCAAAATTTAATTACGCTAAAATTGGAAGTTCTGATAATTGGCCAAAAACTGCAGAATACCGAAAACAAAGAGGAAAATATTTCAAAAACTCAATCAATGAACTAAATTTAGGAGTTGATTTTAATTTTCTAGATTTTGATATTTACAGTTCATCATTAGAAATGACACCATATGTGAGTTCAGGAATTTCTTTGTTTAGATACAATCTTTTGAGATACGAATCTGGCATTGCTAAAGCAATTAAATACGGTGATGCAACAGATTTGTCATTTCCGATAACCATTGGATATAAAGTTAAACCATTAAATAGTTTTATTATTGCATTTGAAATAAATGCAAACTACAGCAATTCTGATAATTTAGATGGAAGTTACCCAGATTTAAAACAAAAGGCATCATCAGATTCCTTTGGTTCAACACTTAGTAAAGACTGGTATGTTTTTAGCGGAATTACACTAACTTATCTTTTTGGAAATAAAAAATGCTACTGTCCTAATTAAATTATTATGAAAAAAGAAGATTTTACTCATTTACCTAATCACGTAGCCATAATTATGGACGGTAACGGAAGGTGGGCAAAAAAAATTGGAAGAAAAAGAGCTTTTGGTCATGAAAATGGAACTAAATCAGTAAGAGAGTGTATAGATCAATCAATTAAACTAGGAATTAAAAACCTTACTCTCTATGTTTTTTCAACTGAAAACTGGAATAGACCTAAATATGAAGTTAAAGCACTTATGGATTTATTAGTTTATTCGTTAGATAAGGAAAGAATAAATTTAATTGATAATGGTATTAAATTAAATGTTATTGGAAATATTGAAGCGTTAAATGATAAACCAAAATCAAAACTAAAAAGTATAATTTCAGAAACAAAAAACAATAAAAAACTGAATTTGAATTTAGCGATTAGCTATGGATCCAAACAAGAAATAGTAAATGCTATCAGAGAAGTTTCTAATAAAGTTAAAAATAACATAATTTCTTCAAAAAATATTGATGAAAACATAATAAATGAGCATCTTTACACCCGAAATTTACCTAATGTAGATCTTTTGATTAGAACAGGTGGTGAAAAGAGGGTTAGTAATTTTTTGCTTTGGCAAATAGCCTATGCTGAAATGTATTTTACTGACGTACTCTGGCCTGATTTTAAAAGAGAAGATTTTATGAAAGCTTTAGATGATTATCAAAAAAGAGAAAGAAGATTTGGAAAAATTAATTAGTAATAAAAAAAGCATTGCAAGCGGTATTAATTATTTATTAATATTTTTTACTGCATTATTTAGTTTTAGTTCTGTAGCCCAAGAAACTGCCTACATTAAAGGAAATGAATACATTTTAAAAGAGGTTTCAGTTTCAGGTCTAAAAAACTTTAATGAACAAACGGTAATTACTTATACTGGACTTAAAGAAGGACAGAAAATTAGAATTCCAGGTGAAGAAATAAGTGCGATAATAAGTAAACTTTGGAAACTAGACTTATTTAGTGACATAAATTTTTACTTAACTAACGTTAAAAATGGAGAAGCAAGTATACAAATTGATATTATTGAGTTACCTACTCTTTCAGAATTCAAAATTACCGGATTAAAAAAATCAAAAATTGAAACTATAGTTTCAGAAACTGAACTTAAGAAAGGAAAGAAAATAACTGAAAATTTTATAAAAACTACTAAAAATTATATTGTAAATAAATATAAAAAAGATGGTTTTTTAAACACTAAAGTATCGATAAACATATTACCAGATTCAAGCGAAGTTAATTTCAGTAAAATGTTAATTAAAGTTGATCTTGGGGACAGAGTTAAAATTGACCAGATTAATTTTACTGGAAATGAAGTCACTAAATCTTCCAAATTAAAAAAGAAGATGAAAAAGACAAAAACAAAACTGTTAGGAAGGTTTTGGAAAAAGTCAAAATTCATAGAAAAAGAATATAAAGAAGATTTAAAATCAATCTTAGATTTTTACAAAGAAAAAGGTTATCGTGACGCTAGAATAATTACAGACTCTGTTATTACAGATAAAAATAAAATAACAATTAATATAGATTTACAAGAAGGTAATAAGTATTATTTTGGAGATATTTCGTTTCTTGGAAACTCAGTCTATTCCGATGCACAGCTTTCTAGAGCTTTAGGTCTTTTCAAGGGAGATACTTACAATGGTGTTTTATTAAAGAAAAGAATATCTGACAACACAAAACCTGATGGTGAAGATTTATCAAATTTATACCAAAACAACGGATATTTATTCTCTAATATTAATCCAGTCGAAGTTTCTGTTGAAAATGATACTATAAATTTTGAAATTAGAGTTGTTGAAGGAAAGCCTGCTTATTTTAACAAGATAACTGTTGTTGGAAATACAAGAACTAACGATCACGTTATCTATCGTGAATTAAGAACTAAGCCTGGAAACATCTACAGTAAATCTCAAATTGTTAGAACGGTACGAGAACTTGGTCAAATGGGATTTTTTGATCCTGAACAAATTAGTCCAGATTTTAAAAATGTTGATCCAAATGCTGGAACTGTAGATATTGAATACGGCCTTGTAGAAAAAGGTGCTAGTCAAGTGGAGCTTCAAGGAGGATACGGTGGAGGTGGCTTTATTGGAACTTTAGGTTTGTCATTTAATAATTTTTCTGTAAGAGGTCTAAAAGATAAATCAGCATACAAACCTCTTCCAATGGGAGATGGACAGGCTCTTTCTGTAAGACTTCAAGCTAATAGGTTTTATAATACTGCCAGTTTTTCTTTTTCAGAACCATGGCTTGGAGGAAGACAACCTGTTTCATTTTCAACCTCTATTTCTAGAACTAAACAATATAGATACGACTACTTCACTGGTCAAGCAAATAAGAATCAATTTTTTGAAATAACCGGCGCACAAATTGGGCTTGCTAAAAAATTAAGAGTTCCTGATGATTATTTTCAGCTCAGTCAATCTATTGGTTATCAATACTATAATTTGAGTAATTATTACACAGGTTTATTTACTTTTGGTGATGGGAAGTCAAATAATATTTTTTATCAAGTCATTCTAGCAAGAGATAATACTTTCGTAAATCCAGTTTTTCCACTGGGTGGATCTCAATTTGCAATAAGTGCAAAACTTTCATTACCGTATTCATTGTTTAATGACATTGATTATGACGATTTAGAAAATCAGGCAGAATATCAAAATGAAGATGGTGAACCTGACCAAGCTAAAATTGATCAAGAAAAATTTAAGTGGTTAGAGTTTTATAAAGTAAAATTTAACGGAACTTGGTATACTAGATTAATTGACAAATTTGTTTTAAAAACTCATGCTGAATTTGGATTTTTAGGAGCTTACAACAATAAAAGAGGAATTATTCCATTTGACAGGTTTTATCTTGGAGGAGATGGAATGTCACAATATGCTATGGACGGTAGAGAAACAGTTGCATTAAGAGGATACACTAACCAATCGCTATCAAGTCAAGACGGATCTACTATTTATAATAAATTTTCATTAGAATTAAGATATCCAATAACTTTAAAACCAAGTGCTTCCATATTTGCATTAACATTTCTTGAATCTGGGAATGGGTATAATAGTTTTAGAGAATTTAATCCCTTCAACGCTAAAAGATCTGCAGGTCTAGGAATACGTATTTTCATGCCCGCATTTGGACTTCTAGGTATTGACTTTGGATACGGATTTGATAGTCAATTTGCTGGAGATCTTAATGCTCACGGGTGGGAAACACATTTTGTAATCGGACAAAACTTTTAGAAATCCTTATATTTAAGATATTGATTAGCATAATGAAAAGTAAATTATTATATTTTTTTCTAATTTTTACAGTTACACTTCAATCAACTTTTTCACAAAAAAGTGAAAGAATAGGAATAATTGACATGGAATATATTTTGTCAAAAATGGAAGATTATAAGAAAGCTAGCGAACAATTAGAAGAAAAAATTGAGGAATGGAAAAAAGAAATTGATTTAAAATCAAATTATATAAATAACCTCAAAGATAGTTTAGAAATTGAAAGGCCATTATTGACAAAAGACTTAATTGAAGACAGGAAATCAGAAATTGATTTTGAGATTAAACAAATGAATGATTACAAGCAAAAACGGTTTGGAGTCAATGGAGATTGGGTGGCACAAGAGCTATTATTGATTAAACCTATTCAAGATCAAGTTTTAAATGTTGTTCAAACTATAGCAAAACAAAAAAAATTTGATAAAATATTTGATCAATCTGCTGATGCAATTGTTCTATATTCCGAAAAAAAATACGATATTAGCGACCTGGTTTTAAAAAGTATTTTAAGATCCGAGAAATTAGAAAAGTTAAATCTCGAATTAAGTGATGAAAGTTTTAACCCAGAACTAGAAGAAAAAAAGAAAGAATTAGAAGAAAAAAAGTTACAAAAAGCAGAAGAAATTAAAACTAGAAGAGAATTACTTTTAAAACAAAAAGAAGAAAAAAGAAAAGCCTATCAAAGAAAAAGAGATAGTCTTTTAGAATTAAGAAAAAGAAAATAACCCTAAATTAAAGTTCAAAAAAATGAAAACTTTTAAAAAATTAACAGCAGTTTTATTATTATTATTATTTACAGTAACTGTAAATGCACAAAGTAAAATTGCTCACATTGACAGTCAATCACTAATTAGCGAAATGCCGGAAGTTAAAGAAGCGCAAGCTCAACTTGAAAAGCTTCAAAAAACTTATGCTACTGAAATTGATGCTTCCATGAAAGAATATCAAACTAAATTACAAACTTATTCGGCTGATGCACAAAATCAAACAGATGTGACAAATCAAGCACGTCAAAAAGAATTAGCTGGAATGGAGCAAAATATTCAGCAATATCAGCAAACTGCTTCTCAGGATATTCAAAAGAAACAAGCAGATTTATTAAAGCCATTGATCGAAAAAGCTAGAGCTGCAATTCAAAAAGTAGCTAGAGCTCAAGGTTATGATTATGTTATTGACGGTACTCAGGGTGGAAGTTTAATCCTATCTGACGGAAAAGACTTAATTGAAGACGTTAAAAAAGAGTTAGGATTTTAATAAAATATAATAATTTATTCCAAAAAAACTACCTAATTACATTAGGTAGTTTTTTTTTATTTTTATATTATGAATAATGCACCAATTGGTATTTTTGATTCTGGAATTGGTGGGATTACAATTTTTAAATCGGTTCAAGAATTATTACCCAAAGAAAATATTCTATACTATTCCGATAATCTTAATTCTCCTTATGGAAATAAGTCAAAAAAAGAAATTCAAGATTTAAGTTTAAAAAACAGCAATTGGTTATTAGATAAAGGATGTAAAATAATCGTAGTGGCCTGCAATACCGCTACAACAAATTGTATTTCTTTGCTTAGAAAGTCTTTTAAACAACCTTTTATAGGAGTAGAACCCGCAATAAAACCGGCAGCCATTAATACCAAAACTGGAAATATTGGAGTCCTAGCAACAAAAGGTACTCTTAATAGTAATTTGTTTAGTATCACATCTAATGATTTCTGTTCGAAAATTAATATAATTGAAAAAAATGGCGACGGATTAGTAGAGATGATTGAAAATGGAATTTTAAATGGTACAAAAATTGAAAAATTACTTGTAAAATTTCTAAGTCCAATGATAAAGTCAAATATTGACCATTTAGTTTTAGGATGTACCCATTATCCATTAATTATTGAAAGTATTAAAAAAATATTACCCGATAATGTTAAGATTTTAGAAAGTAGTGGAGCTGTTGCTAAGCAAACCAAAAAAATAATAGTGAACAATAATATAGTCGGAAACAATACAAATGTTACTTATAATTTTTATTGTAACGGAAGTGATAATTCATTAAAAAAAATATTACCTAATAATTTTAAAATAAACACCTTATTAAATGGAAAAATATACAATTAAATTTAAAGAAACCAGTAGAGAAGAAGAACTGGAATTTTATTCAAACATATTTTTATCTGAAAAGAGAATTGAATTTAATAAAATTGAAGAGACTATAGAATTTCCATTAATACAGCAAATATTTTACTTGCCATTCATAAAAAAGGTTACCCTAAATAAACATTCAGTTTATATAGAAAAGCTAAATATATTAAAATGGAAAGATGTCCAAGAAGAACTTTGTTCACAATTAGAAGAATTTTTGAACAAAGGGGGGTTAGTAAGTAAAACCCAAATAAAAACAGTTTCCCCTGTTACTGTATATGCTGAGAGCACTCCCAATCCAAATGCCATGAAATTTGTAGTAAATAAAAAAATTGTAGATGATATATTTGAATTTAAATCAATTGATGAAACTAAAGATTCTCCTCTTGCCAAATCTTTATTTGGTTTTAAATTTGTAAAAGAAGTTTTCTTTGATTTCAATTTTGTTTCATTAATTCAAAACCCAGGAAACAATTGGGACGAAAATGTAATGGATGTAAGAGAATTTATTCGATCTTTTATTCAAGATAATAATACTATCGTTTTTGAGGACAGAATTAAAAATAATGTAAAAACAAATTCAAATATTGAGTTTGATGATATTTCAAAAGAAATCATTAAAATTATCGATGAAAATATTAAACCGGCTGTTGCATCCGATGGTGGTAATATTCTGTTCGAATCTTATGATGCTAATACTCAAAAAGTTAATGTAATTCTTCAAGGTGCGTGTAGTGGATGTCCTTCCTCAACAGTTACATTAAAGAGTGGTATTGAAACTATGTTAAAAGACATGTTGCCTGGAAAAATATCTGAGGTTAATGCTGTTAACGGTTAACGCTATCTAAAATAAAATTCTTTAAATAAGCTGGTTCAAAATAAGCAAGATCTTCAAAATCAGAACTTATAAACTTTTTATAAGAAATGTCTGCCATTTCTTTTGATGAAGGTAAGGTTTCTTTATTATGGAAAATCAGATTATTGTTAGATTTTATTAGCTCTCTGCATTTTTGCTGACCACTTCCTATAAAATATAACTGATTATCATTCGAAAAATTCTCAAATGACTTAGAGTCAATTAGTTCAGGGGATTCTTTCTTAACTAATTTGTAATTGGCATCATAAATAGCCGAATAAACTTCATTTCTTCTTGCGTCTAAAACTGGTAGTATTAATCCTGAACTAATTTTAATTTGTTTTGATAAAATAAGAAGAGTTGAAACTGATATTAATGGAATGTCTAATGAAAAACATAATCCTTTAGCAGCAGCTACACCTATTCTCAATCCAGTATAAGATCCAGGGCCCTTGCTTACTGCTATCGCTGATAGTTCGTTAATAGTTATTTTTGAATCGCTAATAACTTCATTTATAAAAGAATGAAGTTTTGTTGAATGAGAATATTTTTCATCATTATTTTCCTTTATAGAAATTAAATCACCATTTTTTGTTAATGAGACAGAACAGATAGTTGAAGAGGATTCTATATTTAGAATAAATGACATTAATTTACCGAAATTGGAACTCCAAAATAAAATTCTAATACTTTAAGCTTAAAAATATAATCGTATTTAGTTCTAATGAGTTCAGACTGTGCTAATTCAAATCTCTGTTTTGCCTGAGTAAAATCAAATGAGTTCATAGCTCCAACTTCGAATTTGCTTTGTGCATACTCAAAAGCTGATTCTCTAGCTAATACTAATTTTTGAGATGCTTCGTATGCCTTGTACGCACCTTTAGCATCATTATAAGATTGATTTACTGTGTTTTCTAAATCTAATTTCTTTTGCTCTAAAGAATTAATACTTCTTAAAATATTTACTTTAGTTCTATCAACATTTGTTCTATTAGATAAATTATTTAAAATCGGAATAGAAAGACTAAGTCCAAAGTTTTGACCAGCATTCAAATCAAATTGTTCAGAAAAAGACAATGGTTTTTCACTTTTATAAATTGGAAAGGGTGCAATAACTTTTTCGTTTGTGCTCTCAACAAAACCAATAGTACTTGTTCCAAATTCGCCAGTTGGAACTACTCTATCACTATAACCGATTCTTGTACTGTAAGAATAAAATGCTGAGAGTCTTGGTTGTAATAAAGATTTTGAAAGTTCTAAATCTTTTTTAGCAATCTCTACGTTTGTTTCACTAATCTTTATATCCTTTTTATTTCCAACTGCATAATTAAATATTTCAGTCGCTGTTTTATTTAAAATATTGGCAATGGGAATATCATAGGACTCATTGGCAATTTCAAAGTTTTCATAATCGTCAACTAGTATAAGCTGGGCAAGAGCAATTTTTGAAAGAAAATATGCATTTTGAGCATCAACAACATTTTTTTCTTGAGAAGCTAAATTGGCTTCAATTTCATATACATCTCCTTTTGGAACAACTCCGCCATCTACTAATTCTTTTACTCTGGTTAACTCTTTTTTAGTTATTTCCAATTGTAACTTTTGCACAGCTAAAGACTCTTTACTAAACAATATCTGTAAATATGAATTTGCTACTCTAAGAGCAACATTTTCTGTCATATCCTCTAGTTGATATTGACTTGCTAGAATAGCTAGGTTAGCCCTGTGTAATCTTTTTACATTTTGTAACCCATTATATAAATTAACATTTAAATTAAGATTCATTGAGGAGAATTGAGTTGTAAAATTTTCTAAAAGACCAGTTGTGATATTTTGATTTAAACCAACATTCCAAGAATGACTACTTCCTATATTAATGTTTGGAAGAAAGTTTCCAATAGCACCTTTTTTATCTATTTCTGAACCTGCATATTCTAATTGAGATTGTTTAATTGAAATATTCATTTCTAAAGCTCTATTCACGCAAGCTTCTAAAGTCCATGGTTCTTGTGAATATTGATTCCCAGAACACAATACAGCCAAAAATATTATTACAAATTTTTTCATAATTATTTTAGATTTTAATTGTCTAATTCCATCCATTGTCTTCTACCTCACCTCTTTTATCTGGTTCAGTTTTATTCCAAACTTTAATTTTATCAGTTTTTGAAACTCCCGAAATTAACTCCGCATTAACTCCATCAGAAATTCCTAATTTAACATCTTGTCTTTTAAATTTTTGATTGGAAGTTTCAATTTCTACATATGGTTTTTTAGTTTTAGAATCGTATTGCAGTAAAGCTTCGCTAATTGCAATTACGTCAATTTTTCTTTCCGAAACTATCGAAGCATTAGCACTGTAGCCTGCTCTTATTACATATTCATCATCTAAATAAACCTCTCCTTCAATTTTAAATTGAATTGCTCCTCCTACTTCTGTACCTTTTGGTGATATTAATTTAAGCTTGGCCTTATACTCCTTTCCTTCAATTGCTCCTAATGTTATTATTAGTGGCATATCAACTGAAAGTTTTCCGACCTCACCTTCATCAACCTGACCTTCAAAAATCATTTTATCTAGATCAGCTATAGTAGCTATTGTAGTACCTGCATTAAATGTATTGGCTTGAATTACTTGATCTCCTTCCTTTACAGGAATTTCTAAAATTGTTCCTGAAACAGTAGCTCTAACATTTGTATTTGTAATTGTAGATCCTCCAGATGATCCTAATTTAATTATTTGTAAATCACTTTTAGCATTAGACAAATTTTGCATGTCTTGATTGTACCTAAGTGTTACGGAATTAAAATCTTGCTCAGAAATAATTTCTTTTGAAAATAGTGCTTTATTTCTTTCAAACTCAATTTTAGAATTTTTTAATACTATTTGTGCGCTCTTCACTCTACCCTCTGCACTATTAAGTGTCTGTTCGTTTGGAACTACTTTTATTCTTGCAATTAAGTCTCCAGCAGAAAGTTCATCACCTTCTTCAACTAAAATCTCTTGAATTATTCCTGCAATTTGTGGAACTATATTGACCTCATCTTCTGGTAAAACTTTTCCAGTCGCAACAATTTTATCTTCAATTGTAGCAGTAATTAAAGTCTGAGTATCATAGACAATAGATGACGTGCTATTGGATTTAATAAAAAAAGCAGTTGCAAATAAAACTCCCCCAATAAGGGCAGCAATTCCTATGTATTTTAAATATTTCATGTTATATAATTAATTGTTATTCTATTTATTCTTCTCTTAATGCGTCAATTGGTTTTATGCTAACAGCTCTTTGAGCTGGTATGATTCCTATTAGTGTTCCAAGCAACACCATTAAAGCTAAAGCTCCAAGAACATATGGTATTGGAACTGTAGGATTGGTATATGGAAAATCAGTTTGATCCATAGTAGCTGCATTAATTCCGTATAAAACTAATGCTCCTAAAATTATTCCAATCACTCCAGCCAGTATTGTCAAAAAAACAGATTCTAAAATGATTTGAGACCTTACTTCAGCAGGTGTAGCTCCTAATGCTCTTCTAATTCCAATTTCTTTAGTTCTTTCTTTTACTGAAATAAGTAATATGTTTCCAATACCTATGATTCCTGCTAAAATTGTAGCTATACCAACTACTAAGGATAAAAATGTTAAACCATTAGCAAAGTTCATGGTCTTTCTAAATATCTCTCCTAGGTTAAACCCACCGATAGCTCTTTCATCATTTGGATCGATTTTATGAATTTGTTTTAATGTTGCCTTAATATCCTTTTCTACTTTAACTCCATCGGCATCTTCATCAGCAGCAATCATAAAAAACCCAACATTATCACCTGTATTAAATATTTTTTTAAAAGTTGTAAATGGTATGTAAATATCCCCATCGTCTCCAAAGCCTCCACCTTGAACAAATTTGTGAACTCCAACAACTCTAAAGTTAATTTTATTAATACTAATAAATTTTCCTATCGGATCTTCATCTTCTTCAAAAAGTTCTAATTGAGTTCTTTCTCCAATAACACAAACTTTCCTATCATCTTCAATATCTGATTGGTTTATAAACCTACCTCCATCATAAATTTTTGAGGTAGCAATTTTTATATATTCTGGGTACTCTCCATAGACTGAATATGTTCCTGTTTTTGTTCCTCTAACAATACTTCCGCCTGCTGAACCAAAAACACCAGCTACAATTCTTGGAGCTATAAACTTTATATTTTTAACTTGCTTTTTTAAAACTTCTGCGTCTTGAATTTTTAATGTTATGTTTCTTTCAGATTTATATCCCGCGTAAGGAAGACTAGTAGATTGAGCCCAAACAAAAATACTATTAGAAGCTATAGACTGAAATTGTCTTTCAAAACCATTGTCAAGTCCCTTTGAAGAACCGGAAAGAGCAATGTAAATAAATATACCCCACAAGACTCCGATCATTGTAATAATAGTTCTTATTTTATTTTTTTGGATTGAACCAAAAATCTCTTGCCAAGTGTCTTTGTCAAATAATCTTTTCATATCAATCGTCTCTTAAGGCTTCTATGGGTTTTATACTCGCTGCTCTTTTTGCAGGTAAATAGCCTGCAAAAGCTCCAAATGCTATTAATAAAATAGTAGCTGATACACCTGTTGAAAAATCTATATATGGGTTAGTTATAAAATAATCTTCTTCTAATTTATCACCTATAAAATTTAAAAAAGCAATTCCTACAAATAAACCAAAGTATCCGGAAATAGTAGTAATAAAAATTGCCTCATGTAATATCATGCCTACAATTGATTTTGGAGTAGCTCCTATTGCTTTTCTTACACCAAGCTCTTTGGTTCTTTCTTTAACAACAAAAACCATAATATTTGAAATCCCTATTATTCCAGCTAAAAGAGTTCCAATCCCTACAAATGATATGATATATTGCAAAACAGATGTAAATTGATCATTTTCTTTGAGGTCTGAAGCTGCACTTCTAATAAAAAGGCCTCTTGGATCAGTTGGATCAATAAACTTTTTTTGCTTTAAATATTTTTTTAATTGTTTTTCAAACGCAACAGCTCCTGCATATCCAATTTCAGGTTTATACGAAATAATCATTTGACCAATATCGTCGGTACCTTTTTGAATCATTTGAATTGTAGAATACGGTGCATAAATTATTCTTTCTTCATTATCTCCTCCATCATCTTGAAAAACACCAACTACTTTCCATGATCTTCCTCCACCTGAAATAAATTTACCAATAGCATCTTCATCTTTAAACAAATCTTGTTCAACAAGTCTTCCTATAACTACGTTACGTTCTTTGTTATCAACATCTAATCCATTAATAAATCTACCTTTCATCATAATGGTCATCTCATTGTTTTTGTGAGATGGACCAACTCCTCTAATAGGATAATTATTAGATTCTAACTTGTATCCAACTGTTCCGCTAAAGGATATTCTAGGAGTTATTCCTTGAATATAAAACTCAAATCTTTTAGAGACGTCTTCAAGATCAGCATTAATTAATTCTATTCTTCTATTAGCTTCATAGCCCATGTATGGTTTAGAAGTTCTGCTAGGTCTTACCCACATAGTGTTTAAAGCATCATCCTTGAAAAATTTATCGAATGTGTTTTTGAGTCCATTTCCAAAACCAAACAATACAACAAAAATTAGGATTCCTAAAGCAACAGTAAAACCAGAAAGAAAAGTTCTAAGCTTATTCTTTCTAATGGTTTCAAATATTTCTAGCCAACGGTCTCTACTAAACATTTAAATAGCTTTTTGCATTTTATTTTTTTGGTCTTCAACAATAATTCCGTCCTTTAACCTAACTATTCTAGAACACATTTTAGCAATATCTTCCTCATGAGTTACAATTAAAATTGTTTTACCATTTTTGTTTATTTCTTGTATTAAAGCCATAACTTCTTTGGAGGTTTTGGAATCTAAGGCACCTGTTGGCTCATCAGCTAATAAAACTTTTGGTTTAGATACAAGTGCCCGAGCAATAGCAACTCTTTGTTTTTGTCCACCAGATAATTCACTTGGTAAATGAGTAGCCCATTCTTTTAAACCGACATTATCTAAATATTCTAATGCTAATGCTTCTCTTTCTTTTCTTTTGACTCCCTGATAATATAAAGGAAGTGTTACGTTTTCAAGTGCAGTTTTATAATTAATCAAATTAAAAGATTGAAATACAAATCCTAAGAATTTATTTCTATAATTAGCTGCTTTGGTTTCATCTAAATCTTTTATCTGTACCCCATCTAAATCATACGAACCTTTATCTAATAAGTCCAACATCCCAAGGATGTTTAAAAGAGTTGATTTTCCAGATCCTGATGATCCCATAATCGCTACAAGTTCACCTTCTTCAACATCAAAATTAATTCCTTTTAAAACGTGTAGAGAGTTTGAGCCCATTTTATAGGACTTGTGTAAGTCGTTTATTTTAATCATAGTTGTTAGTTGTACTCATATTAGATCAATAAATGTGCCCAAAGTTTAATTGGTATTTAATTTTAAATTTTTTGGGTATCCAAATTTATAAAAATTATTCATAATGTAATGTTTACTTTACTTTTTTATTTGTAGGATATTAGTTGTTTATAAAACTCTTCAAATGAATCTTTTCCTTTTTTTGTAATCGAATAATCTGTTGTAGGATAGCTTTTTTGAAAATACTTTTCAATGTTAATTAATCCTGCCTCATTTAACTTCTTTAATTGAACACTTAAATTTCCTTTTGAAGATTCAGTAATTTCAATCAATGCTTTAAAATTACTAGTCTCAACAGACATTAAAAATGAGATTACTCTAAGCCTTATCGGATTAAACAATAATTTTTCAATGTCCTTATTCATCAGTTTTCTGTAAATAAAGAGATAGTCCAGGAATTAGCATCCCAAAACTAATTCCAATAACATTAACTAAAAGTAAATTTATACCAGGGTTATAATAAGTATATACAGTAAAAATCAACAATCCAATTCCTCCAATAGTAATATTATGGAATTTAACTATTAGCCCAGTCATTATCAAAACTATTGCTAATAGAAATAAAATATCTTGAACAGGATTAATATTATATAACAAGGAAATGCCTACTGTAAAAATCCAGGCCAATCCAAAAACACCCCATATAATTCTAATTACCCGATCAAGTTGGGTCTCATATCCAATTTTATTTCCCGTTTTAATATTATAGTAAGTAGTATATACCATCCCTAGTATTGGAATTGACACCCAATAGATTGTAGATGAATAAAAACTATACTGAACTATTTGAGGAAAAAAATAATGAAATAAACTCATTGAAATTATTACTATTGACCAAAAAATTAGGTTATATCCAAGAGGTTTTAAATTGGATTTTGTTTGCTTAATTGCATCGTTGATAATATTTAGTTGTTCTTCTTTTGTCATGGTATTAATTTTATTTGCAATAATAAACTAGTTTATTTTATAAACCTAATTATTTTTATTTAGCATTATACCATCATTCCATTTCCAAATAAAAGAATAGTTACCATCAATCCAGTTTGGCAGCAAATTTAAATCTTGCATGTTTAAAATTATATTTGGTAATGAAATCATAATAAGGGTTAAAAAGGCTATCCACAAAAAAATTAATACCATAAAAAAATAAGAATTTGATTTCTTTTTAAACAATACATAAAACGAAATAATAACAGAAATTATAATTGTAAGCAGTAAGAAAACCACTGAAAATATCGCAAAGTAATCAGGGATAGTATTTAATAGTTCATGAAATTTAGGGTCTTGTTCTGGACTTATATCTTTAAATGATATAGTTGAAAAAACAACTAATAAAATAGAAATAAAAACAATAAATATTGAAGAAAATATAAAGAATATTGTTTTAAAAACGAAAACTCCAATCTTTAAAAAGGCATTAATCAGTGGAGCCAATAGTCTGAAGGGAAATAAAAAAACCTTAGTTAAAGTGTTTTCAGGACTGTTTAGATTTTTGGTTTTTTTTTTAATGAAGTCTTCAACATTAGATAGATTAACATTAAAGCCCGACATATTCATTTTTTCACCTATTGTTTTAGCCTCTTTAGTAAAAAGCCACAATAAAAAATAAAATAATAATCCTGCGCCACCAAAAAATAAACTCACAACAAAGATTACTCTTATTATATTGGCATCAATTTTAAGATAATTTGATAGTCCTTTTGCTACACCTCCTATTACTCCATTCTCTTTATCCCTGTAAAGTATTTTTCTAAGGTCAGGGTCAAAATCTTTTGATGGAATCCCTATCCAAAATATTATGTACACTATTAAATTCAATGGAACTGCTATAAAAAATAAAACCCTTACAATTATTGGATCAATTCTAAAATATTCAGCTATTCCAGAACAAACTCCTGCAATAACTCTATTGCTAGAATCTCTAAAAAGTTTATTGTTTGTTTTTTTCTCTTCGTTTACATTTTCTGTTTCAGTATCATCATAAATCTCTTTAAAATCGTCTAAAGATCCCATTATCTTAATGACTTCTTTAACATCACTTAAATCAATACATTGCTTTATCGGTGAAACTTTAGCTGAAAAATTTTCTGCAATTCTTAATTCGAAATCTTTAATTATTTCTGAATCATTATCAATTTTTTTAAAATAATTTTTAATTGAATCTAAATATTTGTTCAATATTTCATAAGCGTCTTCTTCAATGTTAAAAATGGAGTGTCCTATGTTTATTGTAAGTGTTTTTTTCATTTTTTTTTTTTAATCCCTAAACCATTTTAAAATTTTCTTTAAAAGATTTATCTTAAATTCCAATAATAAAAGAAATAGTTTTTTCATTTTTTGGTTTTAAGAAGTTCTTTTACTGAACTATTTATATCGCTCCAAGAAACGATTAGCTCTTTTAAATGTTCTAGTCCATAAACACTAATCGAATAATACTTTCTTGGTGGACCTTGAGTTGATTCTTTCCATTCGTGTTTGATGTAGTCTGATTTTTTTAATCTACTTAGAAGAGGATAAACAGTACCCTCTACTACAATTATTTTAGAACCTTTTAATTCCTCAATAATTTCAGAAGCATAAACTTCTTTTTTAGATATAATCTGTAAAACACAGAATTCTAAAAGCCCCTTTCTAATTTGTATTTTAAAATTCTCTGTACTCAACTTAAATTATATGATTTCGTTTTTTTCAATAGTAATAACAATAATCTCTTTACCCTTTTCTTTTTTTTCTTCAGACGAGATAATCCATTCACCTTGAATTCCATCGATATTTTCTCCGTCAATGGTCAAGTTAATGTCATTCTTTACTGTAACGGTAGGTTTTACATCTAATCCACAAGAAATGAATGTGAAAGTAATAAATAATAGTAATAGTATTTTTTTCATTATTTTAATTTTTATTTAATAATTTTTTATTTTTTTAAAGTTTTATAGCTAATTAAAAAAACTATAAACATAAGCGCCACAATAAAAATATTTCTCCAATCTAATAATAATTCCATTTTTTTAGTTTTTAAATATTCAGCCCCAAACATCAAATACTTTAAATCAAACTATATATGGAATATTTTTAATTTGATACTTAAGGCTAACTATTATTATACATTGCATAGTACTATGCATTACATAGTAGCAAAAGTAAAAAAAAATTACAAACCCACAAATTACTTTTTAAAAAACTTTAAGTAGAGGAAATACAGAGTTAATCCACCAAGAACGTAAGGAATAATCATTAAATAAACTATCCCATCATTTAAGCTTTCAGCTGTTTTTTGGTCAGCACCAGACTCTAGTACTGCTCTACACATAGCGCATTGTAAATCCAATAAATAGACCATTAAATTCATACGTAATATGGTGAAATCATTAAATAAACTACAACGCCAGTAACTGCTACATAAAGCCAAATTGGAAAAGTAATTTTTGAAATCTTTTTGTGTGGATCAAACTGCGCTTGAATTGCTCTTACGTAACTTGTTAATACTAAAGGAATCAAGATTATTGATAATAAAATGTGAGAGATTAGTATGAAATAATAAACGTAAGCTACAGCTCCTTCTCCACCAAAAGGAGTTGGATCTGAAGTCATATGATAAGCAATATACATAACTAAAAAAACTAGAGACAATGCTATACAAGTTTTCATTAATCTTTCATGCAATAGTCGCTTGCCAGATTTGATAGCTTGTAGTGCAATAACCAAAAGTACAGCAGTTAACGCATTTATTGAAGCATATATAGGTGGTAAAAAAGATAATGGCTCAACATTTGGAATTCTAACTGTAAATAAAATTGCAACTACAACAGGAATTAAAACAGAAACAATTTTAATCCAAATTCCATATTTATTTTTTTCCATTATTGAGTTTTTAATAGTTTATCAATATCTTCTTTTATCATTTCAATTCCCTGAACATTTTCATTTTCATTTGTTATTCCAGAATAATAAACAATTGGCGTGCCATACTCATTGACCCTAGATCGAATATATCCATTTTGGTCTATTAATGCAAAAAAACCTTGATGTTCAAACCCACCTTCAACTGCTTCATTAATAGATGAAAATATGTTAAATCCTTTATTAGACAACTCATAAATATCTTCTTTATCGCCCGTCAAAAAATGCCAATTTTTTGACTTTACTTCAATTAGTTCAGAATATTTTTTTAAAGTTGTTGGAGTGTCATTTTCAGGATCTATTGTAAAAGAAGCTATTCCAAAATCATCTCTATCGCCATATAACTCATCTAAAATTTTCATGTTTTTATTCATTTCAATACATATAGAAGGGCATCTTGTAAAGAAAAATTCTGCTACAAACACTTTACCATTATAGTCTTCATTACTCACGTATAAACTGTCTTGATTTAAAAATAAAAAGTTTGCAACTTTTCTTTTTTCACCATTTAATTTTATAAAACTAAGCTCATCAGATTTTGATAATCGTTTAGTGTCACTTATGGATTGATTTTCGATTCGATCCATTATTCTAGGGAAAAATATAATTCCGAAAATTAAAACTATGAATGATATACCTATGTAAGAGTATTTTTTCATTCTAAACTTTCTTTATATCTATTGTTTTTTTTCAAAGCCATTCTATATTCAGCTAAAATAACTTTAACATCGTCCAACATAGTGTTATTTATATCAGCTACGGATCTTGAATCGTAACCGTATTTAATACCATCATCATCATCTCTTCCTCTTAAATTGGCATCCCTGTCAATAATAAAAACATAAGGTGTCCCTAAGTTTGAATCTAAAGTGAGATTAGTTTTTAGGCTATTAAAAATTTCAGAAAGAGCTTGGTCTTCAAGAGAAATAAATTTCCAATTTACAAGATCTGTATCTGTACCTGTTTTTAAATCATTTTGAAGATTTTTAGCTAATTCACTGGTGCCTTTAGGCTGAATCATAATAAATTGAAAATCTTTAAACTGATAAAATCTCTTGTATATCTTTTGATTTAAATTTAATGCGTCACCATGCTTGTCTTGAACATTATTTCCAAAAAAACCAAGAATAGTGATTTTATTTTTAAAAGTATCGTTTGAATATTCTGAAACATCAACAATATTATTTGTTAGTACTGGAAGTTGAGCAAAATGATTGATACCGGACGCAAAAAAAAGATAAACTACTAACGGTAAAACAAAAAGAATGGTGAGAACTACATATTTTCTCATTCTAAAAGATTAAATGGTTAAAAATTCCAGCTAACAAAACCTTCATACATAACGTCAAAAATATAATTTCCTTCAACAAGTAATATAAAAGCTAGGTAGGCTATTAAAAATGACAGCGTTATAATTACAGAGGCTTGGAGCCCTCTAAGTTCGTCTCTCATGTGCATAAAATCCCACATTATATAATATGCCTTAACAATTGTTAGAATAATAAAAATCCAGTTTATAAGCTTCATGCTTAAAAAGGAATTTACTATTAAAACTTCAGGCTTAACAATACCAAGAGCTACTTCAATGATAGTTACAACGGATAAAAAAAACAATACCGCCCAAATTTTACTTTGGTTAGACTTGAACTTTACAAGTCCTCTAAAAATTTCTAATTTATGTGTGCTATTTCCCATTTTAATAAATTATACCAGATAAAAGAAAGTGAATACAAAAACCCAAACTAAATCAACAAAATGCCAATACAAACCAACTTTTTCAACCATTTCGTAATGACCTCGCCTTTCATATGTTCCAACAAGAACATTGAAGAAAATTATAATATTAATTACAACACCTGAAAGAACGTGAAAACCATGAAATCCAGTAATAAAAAAGAAGAAATCAGCAAACAAACGATTTCCATATTCGTTGTTAACCAAATTAGCTCCTTCAACAACACTAACTGCTTGAGTTATTTTGTTAAGTGATTCTTCTCTTGATAAAATAATTTTATGTCCGTTTTCGTCAATTTTTTCAGTTTTAATTACAATGTCGTCGTTAGCAACAAATCCTGAAATAACCTCTTGAGTTGTATAGGAAGGTAGGGTGCTTTCGCCCATATACCAAACCCCATTTTTACTTTCATGCTGAACTCTCTCGGAGGGAATTTCAACTGCAAAATCATGTAGCGCTATTCTTTTTCCTGTTTCCGAACTTTGAAATTGATATATTTGACCTCCTTTAGTTTCGACAGCACCATATTCTCCTCTGATAAAATTACCCCACTCCCAAGCTTGGGACCCAACAAAAATAGCCCCACCAATAATAGTTAAAAGCATGTAGAAAGCTACTCTTCCTTTCTGCATATGATGACCTGCATCAACAGCCAGAACCATAGTTACAGATGAAAATATTAATACAAAAGTCATTAGAGCAACATAATACATTGGAGCATCTACTCCGTGTAGAAAAGGAAAGTGTGTAAACACCTCATCAGCAATTGGCCAAGAATCAATGTTTTTAAATCTTGAGAAACCGTATGCTGCTAAAAATCCTGAAAATGTTAATGCATCGGAAACTATAAAAAACCACATCATTAGTTTTCCATAGCTTGAATTTAAAGGCTTATTTCCACCACCCCAAACGTCAGTATTATCGTCTTCTATTGTTGTTATTGTTGAACTCATTTAAATATACAAATTAGGATTACAAAGTTACATTTTTTTACTATCTAAAGAAATATAAAAACACAAACAAATAAAGCCATAGAAAACCTAAAAAATGCCAAAATGTTTCAGCTAGTTCAAAGCCTAACTTTTCTTCTTTGTATTTGTTTTTTTTATTATTTAAATATACTACAATAAGTACTATTATTCCTGCTAAAACATGAGCCAAATGAAGCATAGAAAGAACATATAAAAAAGATGTTGTCACTGTACTTTGAGCACCAGTAAAATAATAGCCTTTAGAAATTAATTCTTGGAAACCTAAAAATTGAGAAATCACAAATAAAATACTCAGTAAAAAAGTAATTCCAATCCATAATGATGTCTTTGAGAACTCATCTCTTTTAATGTTTTTTTTAGCAAGCCACATGCTAATACTACTTAAAACTATAATTAGAGTACTAGAAAGGAAGTAGTCCGGCAATTGAAAATCAACCAACCAATCTGGTCTAGATTTACTCACAATATATGCGCTAGTAAGTCCTGCAAAAGTCATAGTTATACTAAGTAAAGAAAAAAGAAGCATCATCTTTCTTGCTCTTCTGTGTTTTTTTCTTAATTCTTGTTGTTCTTCTAAGTCCATAAATAAATTTTATCTATTAAATAGGTTATTTGTAAAAGCGTTAAATATAAAATACTAACTGTAAATAATTTCTTTGCTGCAGCAATATTCATCTTGTTATATAAGTTAATCGAATAAAAAAGCATGACTAGACCTAAAAATAATACAACTACTGCAGACCCAATACTAAGCTTAAGATCACCTGTAAGCCCAGTGACTGGAAATACTGAAATAATTATAGTCCAAAGACTATAAAGTATTATTTGTAAAGCTGTTGATTTGTCTCTTTTTTTTGTTGGCAACATGTTTATTCCAGCCTTTTGATAATCTTCATGAAGCATCCATCCTAAAGCCCAAAAGTGAGGGAATTGCCAAAAAAATTGTATCATAAATAATGTACCTGGTTCAATACCAAAATTATTAGTTGCAGCTACCCAACCAAGCATAAAAGGAATTGCACCTGGAAATGCGCCGACAAACACAGATAATGGAGTAATTGTTTTTAATGGAGTGTATAAACAAGTGTAAATGAATATTGATATTGCTCCAAATAAAGCTGTTCTAGGGTTAATTTTATATAAAACAACAATTCCTATTAGTGTTAAAATAATAGAAATATAAAAAGCTGTATTTACAGACATTTTATTTGATGGGATAGGTCTGTTTTTAGTTCTATCCATTAAAGCATCAATATCCTTTTCAATAATTTGATTAAATGAATTTGATGCGCCAACCATACAGTAACCTCCAATAGAAAGTAAAATAAGAGTATATAAATCAAAAGAGTCAACTGCTAATAAATACCCAACAACAGAGGAAAAAACAACACTAATTGCGAGTCTTGCTTTAGTTAATTCAAAAAAAGATTTTGAAAAAAATAAAAAAGAATTACTGGAGCTAACTGAACTGCTATTCATATAAAAAAATAGAGTGCAAAGTTAATGCAGAAATGTAGAGAAAACAATTATTTTTTCTCTGATTTATTTAGGGTTTATTTAAAACTATTGAAGTTTAAATTGTATTGGTATACTAAACGGAACTCTAACAGGTCTTCCCCTTTGTTTTCCAGGTGTCATCTTGGGAAGTTTACTAATAATCCTATTAGCCTCTTTCTCTAAATTTTTATCTGGTCCACGAGTTCTAATCCCGCTAATACTTCCGTCTTTTCCAATCATGAACTGAACAAAAACTCTTCCTTGAATACCCATTTCTTGGGCAATTTCTGGGTATCTAAAGTTTTTTACAATATGCTTATTCATTTGCTCTTGGAAGCAATCTCTTCTTTTAGATTTAGCCACTCTTTCGCAACCAGGAAATAACGGCACATCTTCAATAATAGCAAATGGAATATCCATGTCTATTTCTTCTTCCATAACCTCAACTTCTTCAACAATTTCTTCCTGATCTGTTTCTGTTGATTCAATTATAGTTTCCTCAATTTCTTCCTCATCCTCAACTACTTCAATAATTTCTGGAGCAGGTGGTGGTGGTGGTGGTGGTGGTGTCTTTATTTGTTCAGTGATTGGAATCTCTTCATCATCATCATCATCAACATTTAAAGATTCATAGTCGTATACTGCCTCATATGTTTTAAATTCAATAGCTCTCCATGAAACAAATAAAACAAGACAAAGACCAAACGCAAGTAGTAATCTACTATAGTTTCTAAGATCAAAATTTGGATTTTTTTTCGGCTGCATAATTTCAATTTGTAACAGCTAATGTAATTTTTTTTTTTAAAAAAAACTAAGTATGGTTCTTTTTTAATGGATATAAAACAAATATTAAATATGAAAATAATATTCCAAGAGAGTTGGCAAACAAATCTGCTAATTCAAAATATCTTTCTATAAAGCTTGTTCCTTGTAATATTTCAATAAATAAGCCAACTGAAAAAACTATTAATGAACATTTAAAATATAATCTGTCTTTTTTAAAGATTTTAGATTCTTTCCAGCCTAAAAACATGACGAAATAAACTATAAAGTGAAATAATTTATCAGGCTGGAGTAAATTAAACTTTGGTAAAGTTAAGTTTGGAACAGGAACTAGTGATACAATTATAATAGAAGTCGTATATAAAAAAACTATTAAAGAAAGGTTTTTTTTAAGCACCTATTAGCTCTTTGTAAGCATCAGCACTTAATAAATCACTTAATTCATTTTGGTCGCTAATTTTCATTTTAATTATCCACCCTTCTCCATACGGATCATCGTTTATTAACTCTGGATTATCTTCTAAACCTTCATTCATTTTAGTAATTTCACCTGAAACAGGTAAAAATAAATCAGAAACAGTTTTAACAGCTTCAACAGATCCGAAAATTTCTTCTTTATCTAATTGTTCGCCCAAAGATTCAATTTCAACATAAACAATATCTCCTAACTCACCTTGAGCATAATCAGTAATTCCAATGGTAGCACTGTCTCCATCAATTGAAATCCACTCATGGTCTTTTGTATACTTTAAATCTGCTTTAATTTCCATTTTATTTTTAAAATTTATTTTACAAATGTAGCTTTAAAATATATTTTTTCATAAATAATTATTCTCCAAAACTGTATCTCAAAGTCATACCTGCACGAATTGTTGTCATAGGAAACGCAGTCGAAATAGCAAATTTAGAAAACAGATGGTCATAGAAAAAAATTGCATTAAAGCTTTTGCTTAAGTTATAGTCTGCAGATGTCTTTAATGACCACATTTTTTGACCAGCCGTAACTTTATTATCAAGAATGTTTAAGTTTCTAATTATGGTAATATTGTCTCTAAAATTTAAATCAGTTTTAATATTTAAATCTCCTTTTGAAACTCTTCTCTTCCCACCAACCCGATTAGTAAACTTCAAATCTTTAATTCTGTATCCCAAGCCAATTGAGTAATCGGTTCCTGAGGATTCAGTCAGTAAATTATTATCTAAGCTTAAAGATAATGCTCTGTCTTTTTTTAATGACATTACTATTTGAAGAGAATTATTGAGTTCCATATCAATTTTCAAAAGAGGATTAAATTGTTCAACTAAATTCACATTAGTAAATAAAAATTCATTTATAAAATTTCCTGAATCATCAGTGAGTTGGGTATTATCAGGGTTGTATTCTAAATTCGATTTAAAATTATTTAATGTATAACTTGACCTGTAAGCATGACCTAAGCTAAATCTTTTAAAACTCTCTTTAATAAAATCAAAATTCATAAGCCCATTATATGAAATAGACCAACTAGGTAAAGGAGTTTTGGAAATTGCATTTAATGAAATACTTTCAGGACTTTTTCCAGAATAAGCTGAAATAAAAGCAGGAATTAAAACAGACTGATTGTTTTTTCCATAACCAATTGGAAACCCAAATTCATCAATATCGCCCGAACTATCTCCATTTAATGCGGCTAATCGTTGGGCAATGACTAATCTATTATTTTGAAAACTATCAAAAGTTTCAGAGGAGTTTTCATCGCTTTGCGAAAAAGAGGTACTGATTAATATGGTTGATATTTCAAAATTTCCAAAAGAATTAGGCGATAAAGCATTGTATTCGTTATCAATAATTATAAAATTTTCAGAATAGTTTTCTGAATATTTTCTATTAGCCTTTAAAGATATTTTTAAGTCATCAATCCAACTTATTTCTGCTGAAACATCAAATTTAGTATTGTGAACTTGAGTAAACTGTTCGTTAAAACTAGGGAAATTAGTTAGCCAGCCATTTTTTGCTGCTTCAAATCTGATATCTGATTGACTACCAAAAACAAATCCCATTGAAGGCTTAGACGTTCCTAAAAATCCTAAAGTTTCAATATAGCCTGGTAAAACTTTTCCATTATTTTCAGTATAATTAAATTTAAGACGTGATAAACCTGTAAAAAACCCAATAACTGAATTTGTTAATTTTTCTTTTGAATTTTTGGGTTTTTTCTTCTTTTGTAATTTTAGATTTCTATAAAACTTAGACATATTAAATGTCACATTCAAAGACTGACTATTTGAATTTTGAACAGTGTTTACATTTCCAAGTACGTTTCCAAGATCATCTTCAACAAGTGACATTGCATCAGATCCTCTTTCCCAGTTAAAATCACCAGAATAATTGTATGAACTTGATATAAAATTAATTAACGGAAATAACTTAAACGGCAACTCATAAGTCACGCCAAAAGATTGATTATGAGAGTTAGCTTCGCCAGTATTCCAAAATCCATCCCAAATATCAAGCTCCTTATTAACTACTTGGTCTCCAATAATGTCAGTTTCAAAATAATTCTTGACAATACTGTTGTTTGAAGCTGAAAAATCAATTCTTAAAGAATTACTTAAATTTTGACTCATACTAAGATTCCAATCAAATAAAAAATTTCTTTGTTGAATTTCAGGAAGTGCTATTTGATTTGAAGAATCCGCTCCCTCAATATATATGTCTCTAAATCTTTGACTATTAAATGTTCTGTTTATGTTAGCATCAAAACTAAGACTTGATAATAAAGGATTAAAATTAAATTCCTTTAACCACTCTAAGTATTTATTATTTTCTAAAAACTTGATTTTTTTAAATGGAGAAATTATAAAAGGATTGAAAGAATAATTATAGCCAGAACTAACCCTTGCTGTTTTTTTTGTAAAATTTTCAATTTCATAATCGTGCTGAAGCTCTTGGTTATAGCTATAGGAAAAATCAAAATTTTCAATATCATAAACTCTTTCTTTTTGTTCAGAAGATCTATTTTTTTTAACACCCAATAAATTGATACTACTTACTTTTCGATAACTAATTGCTTGATTTTTTATTGAATCTTTTTGAGAATTTCTAGTAGCTGAATTTATACGATCCTCAAGCTTAATATCTTGATAAAAAGGATCGTACTCTGGAGTTGAAAATTCTTCAGAAATACTGTACGAAACTGGTATTTGAATTTCCCATTTTTTAGGCAACAGTTGTCCTAAATTTAAACTACTAATTAACCCATATTGTTTTATTTCCTCTCTACTTCTCTCATTGGGTGATTTATCAATTGAGCCAAATCCGATTGTTGACATTTTACCAGATAAAGAAATCTGTGCAAAATCTGCTAGGTTAGCATCAAGTGAAGCTAGTGCTGACCATCCGCCTTTACCGTCTATTTCCGAAAGTCTAAGCTCATTATACCAAACCTCTCCACTTAATAAATCTCCATTAATTTGTGAAGGATTTTTTAACCCAATCATGATAGTTTTGATTGATCCTATAGTTGGATTTCCTTTAATTGCATACTTATATTTTTTGTCACCTGGAAGTTCTGAAATTTTTGAAAATTCATCAATTAATTCTAAATCATCATTAAAATATAGAACCTCAGAAATATTATTCTGACTTATGGCCTTTGCTTTAATTTGAGTTAGTTTTTCCAAAGAAAAATCAATTGAATTATAATCTGGATTCCAAACTTGATCAGCACTAAATCTATTTGAACTTCCAGAATTATAAGAAGTGGGTTTTAAGGGAACTTCAATTTGATAATAATTATCTGTTAAATCAGATCCTATTCTTAAAAACCCTACTAACCTTTTATCTAATTCCTCCTCTGCTCCTTCGCCAGGAAGTTTATTACTTCCCTCAATAGACTCTGCATGAATAAACATTTTTAAAGATTTGTACTGTCTCATGTCAAAATCTATAATCTTATAAACTCCTTTAGAGTCTTTTGGCTGAAGATCATTTACTTTAATTGAAAGTGATTGTTCATTTTGTCTTACAATTGTACTGTTTGAATTTATTTCCTCTCTTTCAACACCTGGGGGAAGAACATAATTCACTGGAGTTCTGTTTTCATTTTCTAAAATATTTACAGACCCGATTTCGATTGAAGTATTTGGATAACTTATGTTATTTTGATTTAAGTTTTTAGTATATCTTTTCCATTCGCTTCTAACCAAATCTAGGGTTCCAAATCTTAAGGTAACAGGACTTTCAAAACCTTCTAAATACATTCGCATAAATCTTATAGATCTTAAATTATCTATTCCGTTAACCGCTTTAAAAAATGAACTGTATCTACTGCTTTTATAAAATTGACTTGATACTGGTATTTTAAATTGGATCCACCTAGTGGTGATAGAATTTCCATTAGGAAGATCAACTTTTACATCATTTCTAACATCACTGATAAATGGATGGTTTCCAGCCCTCATGTTTTTAGTAATGGGAACATTATACTCAAAATAACTGTCAATTGTATTCATAGTATTATCTTGATTAACATCCTCATTATCAGGAACTGTAGTTGAACCTCTACCGGTATTACCAACATTCACAGGAGAATTTCCTTGAGTTCCATTGTAATTTTTATACCTATTTAATATTCCACCATTCGCATCAATATAATATTGATAATTATCTCCTGCTGGATCATTAGAAGATCCATTATTATATTTATCGATTTCTTGAATATCGTTAAGACCATCGTAACCTAAATCTTGTAATGCTCTGTTGTTTTCATCTGAGTCAAAAGAATAAATAAGAGATTGGGTAGCAGGTGTTTTCCCCCAATTTGATTCATTCACTATATCCTGAGAATTTACAGTTGGAAGTCCATTTTCATATAATTTTTTTCCATCTTTTAAGATATCTTCAGAAATATTTCCAAGATTTAAAACAAGATTTCCCAAGCTATTTGAGTTTGAGTCGTTTTCACTAAAAGTATCCAATAGCCAAAATTGAATAAATTCTACATTAGCTTTTTCAAAATTAGTAGAAGATAAATCTCTAGTGATTCCAGCCCAGTTACTTTTTGAATTTTGTAAAAAATCTTGGTTTAAATTATTATTGTAAGGTCCTTTTTCTTTTGGAAAAAAAGTAAGATCAAAAGTGTTTTGAATTCTAGATTGACCCTCTACAATATCTTGCTGAGGAAAAATTTCTTCAATAAAAATCCTTCTTGTTTCATTTTTAGAAAGCTCATTATCATCGATTTCACCTGGTCTTTGTCTCGTGTAAAAAATGGGATCAATATTGTACCAGGCTAATTTTGCACGATTAAATCCTGTCCTTAAATCATCAATTCCAAACTGCGATCCCTCTACACCTAAAGGTGTACTAGATAAACTCCAAGAAGAAGTGTCTTTTAAATCAATATTTGTTTCCGAGCCCTCAAAATCATCAACATAAACAGTTGCAACATTATCAAATCCTGAGTTTTTTGGAGTTCCAGAATGCAAGTAAGCAAATTCTGTTTTAAAAGAAATACTAGACTCCGCATCTGTATTAATATTAGGAAATTTATTAACCAGTCTAGTTAAAAAAGGAACTTTAGAAGAATATGTTCCGTTAAAACCAATCATTGTGTTATTTACTGGTTCAACACCATAATTAGCCTTTTGGCTAATTGATCTTTCACTCAAATTCATTAATGTTCCCCCAACAATAAAATTATCATTGAACTTGTGTTCAATATTAATACCAGAAAATCTTTTTTTCTGTTGAGAATAAAAAGAATTACTCTCAGTTGAAATTTCAATTGGAATATTAGAGTTTTTAAGAGATTCGTCTAGTATTTGCACTCTGCCTGCTTGATAATTCACTGTATAATCAAGACCTTCTTGAAGAACTCTTCCCCCTGCAGTAACTTTTACGGATCCTCTTGGAATATTAAACTGTCCAATAGCTATTCCACCTACATCACCTGTTGTTTTATAAGAACCTTTTATCTCAAATTTATTTTTTTCTGACTCTTTTTCAGCTTCAATTTTAGATGAGTCGTAAATTTCATTATAAACAAATTTTCGTTGATTTAAATTGTACGATGATGGATTATTATAATCTTCCCCTCCACTATTAGGAGATTTTAATTTTTCAAATAAATATTCTCCAAAAGGTTCTATAGAAGGAAATATAACTAACCCTTTTCTTGAATCAATTGTAATATTTGAAACAAAATCAAAAAATCCGTCACCACCTTTTTGAATATCATTATTCATGTTTAAATTATCCAAATTGAACAAGGAAAGTAATGTTTTACCATTAATGTTTTCAGGCCAAGAAGATTGGTCTACAGGCTGAATATAATTCAAGGGAGAAGGATTGCTATAATAAATATTTAGTTTAAAATCCTCTTTATTAATTTGTGAACCAAGTGAGTAAATGTTTTTCATCATCAAATCCCATACAGGTTGATTAACATTAGTTATGCTGCTTTTTAATAATTTTAGAATTAAGCTATTATTGGAGATTTGTTGTTGGCCAGATTGTCCAGAAAGTGATGTTGCATCAATTCCATCATTAGCAAACTCTCCAACTTGATAAACTTGTCCTCCAACGCTGTATTGAAAAGCAACAGCTAAAATTTCATCATTATTTAAAGGTTGAATTAAGGAAATATAACCAAGCTTATCTTGAAGACTGTATTCATTACTTTCTAGTTTGCGAGCATTTTCTAAAACAGAATAGTCAACACCTTCATTTACTAAATTAGAAATAGATCCAAACCCTTCTTTTGATTTAGAAATCTCTCTAATAGACGAATTTAAAAGTCCATTCCCTATTTCATCAGGATCCAACTTATTAACCGAATTATCAGGATAAGTATTAACTCCAGGTTTCAAGAAAAAATTAGAATAATATTCATCTAATTGTGTTTTATCAGGATTTGACTCTCCTAGGTCTTGAAAACCAATAACATTTCTTACATTTTGAGTTTGACTTGACCTATTTGTAACCCACACCTCAATTCTAGAAATCTTTATTTGAGTGTTTAAATATGGATATGTTTTTACAGTTTTTTCATATTTATCTCTAAAATATTGCCCAAGAAAAAAGTGTCTATTCTCATCGTAGTCTAGAGGTAAAATCGAAAACTCTTCAAAACTTCCGCTACCTTTAGAAACAACAGTTTGAGAATCAGATCTTTGTTCAGATAAAACAGCGGTAACATTAGTATTTCCAAACTTTAATTGAGTCTTAAAGCCAAATAAACTTTGAGCTCCTGAAATTAATGAGCCACTCAAAGGCATGCTTACATTTCCTAACTCAATTTTTTGAATTATATCATCTTCAGTTGGTGTATAATCTAATTTCAATAAATTTTGAAAATCGAATGTCGACTGGGTATCGTAATTTGAACTAATACTAAGTCTTTCTCCAATCTTTCCATTCATACTTAAATTAATGTTTTGATTAAAATCTAATCCAATATTACTTTGATTTCTAGATGGTATTGAAGGATTATCACTTTTTTGATATCTAGCACCAATATCCATTGAAATAGAACCTTGAGGAATTAATTCGATTTTATCTCCTCCAAATATGGATTGAAAAAAATTGGAGTTAACATATAAATCAGGAAGTAAATTTTTAAGTTTTGTATTATCCTCGGAATCTTCATCCTTAAGTAAATCAATTTTTTCAGAAAAATAATTTTTAATATTTTCTTCTCTTACTCTTTTTCTATACTGTTCTGGTGTTAAAACAAGAGGAGTTCCAACTATAAAATCTCCAACTTTTGTATTATAAATGTATTTATTAGAAATTGGGTCATAAGTATAATTAGATTTAAATAAAGAAGGTGTTTTTAATTTAAAATTTCCTAAATAAACAGTGTTTTCAATAGTATCTAAATTAACTATCCTCTGACCGTAAACACTATTATTAAATAATGTTATCAAAACAAATGAGAGAAAAAAAACTTTTTTATTTAAAATATTTTTTATCAATACATTACAATTTGTTCAATGCATTCTTAATAATCTCTTCAACAGAAATTTCAGAAATCTCGCTAATTAACTTATCTACAACTTTTGATGTTTGTTTTCTACTGTAGCCCAAAACCTCCAATGCAGATAAAGATTCCTCTCTTTTTGAGTTAGCTAAATTTAAATTAAGATCTGAGCCTTCATTAATTCCACTAACTTTATCACGAAGTTCAATAATAACTCTTTGAGCAGTTTTAAGACCAATTCCTTTTACAGACTGAATGGTTGACACATTTTCAGAGAGTATTGCTCTTTGAATTTCTTCAGGATTTAATGAGGATAACATGGTTCTTGCAGTACTTGCTCCAATTCCTGAAACTGATATTAATTTTCTAAAAAGATTTCTCTCAGTTTTTTCATAAAAACCAAATAAAGTATGAGAATCCTCTTTTACTTGAAGATGAGTGTAGAGTGATATATTTTCAGAGTCTGAAAGTAAAGAAAATGTATTTAAAGATATGTTAACTAAATATCCCAATCCATTACAATCAATAACCAGTTCTGTCGGTGATTTTTCAACTAGCCTACCTTTAATTTGAGTTATCATAACTTAAGTTTTATTTTTTTTTGAGCGTCTACCACAGCTAAAGCTGACATGTTAACTATTTCATCAACACTTGCTCCCAATTGTATTATATGTGCTGCTTTTGACATTCCCATCATTATTGGGCCAATTGATAAAGCTTTGTCAAGTTCTTTTACAAGTTTATAGTTTGTGTTTGCAGAATCTAAGTTTGGAAATATAAGAGTATTTACATTTTTTCCGGATAGCTTAGAAAATTCAAATTTATTTGTTAGCATTTCTTTATTCAAAGCAAAATCACTTTGAATTTCACCATCAACATTAAGATCAGGATAATACCTGTGTAAGTATTTAACTGCGTGATTTACTTTTGATGCCATTGGATGAGAAGATGATCCAAAATTAGAATAAGATACCATAGCTATTGTAGGTTTAATTCCAAACATTTTTACAGTTTCTGAGGTCATTTTTGCTATAACAGCTAAATCTTTTGAAGAAGGATCTATATTTATTGAAGTATCAGAAAAAAACAAGGGTCCTTTATTTGTAATCATAAGATTTGTTGTAGCTACCTTACTTATTCCTTTGGATTTACCTATGGTTTCAATAATTGGTTTAAATGTAACAGGATAGCTTCTAGAATATCCTGAAATTAACGCGTCAACATCTCCACTACTAAGCATCATTCCTGCATAATAGTTTCTCTGTTTCATTTTATCAATTGAATCAAAAAGAGTTACTCCTTTTCTTTTTCTTTTATTCCAAAAACTTTTACCATACTTTTCTCTATTATCTTTTTCAGATTCAGATTTAGGATCAATTATAATTACCTCGTCGTCAAATTCAATTTCTTCTCTTAATTCGTTTATAATATCTACGTCTCCAAGTAAAACAGGAAAACCAATACCTTCTTCACTAACTATTTGGGCGGCTTTTAAAACATCCAAGTGATCTGCTTCAGCAAAAACAATTTTTTTTGGATTTGCTTTTGCTCTATTTAAAAGAAGCCTAACAATTTTTTTATCGCTGTATAACCTGCTGTGAAGTTCTTCTTCATATTTATCCCAATTTTCAATTGGTTCTTCTGCTACACCAGAATCAATAGCAGCTTTAGCTACCATTGGAGGAATTTTAGTTATTAATCTAGGATCAAAAGGCTTCGGAATAATATAGTCTTTACCAAAAGTTAGTTTTGTTTTGTCATAGGCTATATTAACAAATTCAGGAACAGTTTCTTTGGCTAGAGCAGATAAGGCCATTACTGCAGCCATTTTCATTTCATCATTAATTTTGGTAGCCTTAACATCAAGTGCTCCCCTAAAAATAAAAGGAAACCCTAAAACATTATTGACCTGATTAGGGTGGTCTGATCTGCCCGTAGCCATAATTATATCTTCTCTGGTTTTCATAGCCAAGGCATAATTAATTTCTGGATCAGGATTAGCCATAGCAAATACAATAGGGTTTTTAGCCATTGACAATAACATTTCTGGTGTTACCATATCGGCCTTGGAAAGACCTATAAAAATATCTGCATCAACCATAGCATCTTTAAGATTACTCAACTTTCTTTTAGTTGCAAACTCTGCTTTTTCTTTTGTTAAATTATCTCTTTTGACAGAGATTACGCCTTTGCTATCTGTCATTACAATATTTTCTTTTTTAAGTCCTAAAGCCTTATACATTCTAGTACAAGAAATAGCTGCAGCTCCTGCGCCACAAACAACTACTTTAACTTTTTCAATTTTCTTTTCAGCAAGCTCTAAAGCATTTAATAATGCAGCTGCAGAAATGATAGCGGTACCGTGCTGGTCGTCGTGCATTACAGGAATATCAAGTTCTTCAGATAATCTTTTTTCAATTTCAAAAGCTTCAGGTGCTTTAATGTCTTCAAGGTTTATTCCTCCAAAAGTTGGTGAAATATTTTTTACTGTTTCTATAAACTTTTCAGGATCGCTTGCATCAATTTCAATATCAAAAACATCAATGCCAGCAAAAATTTTAAACAAAAGGGCCTTTCCTTCCATAACAGGTTTTGAAGCCTCAGGTCCTATATCTCCAAGACCTAAAACTGCTGTTCCATTTGTAATTACAGCAACAAGATTTCCTTTTGCAGTATACTTATAAACATTTGAAGGCTCTTTTTCAATTTCAAGACACGGAAAAGCAACACCAGGTGAGTAAGCTAAAGCTAAATCTCTTTGACTACTGTATTTTGTAGTTGGATTTACTTCAATTTTACCAGGATTGGGTTTAGCATGATAAACTAAAGCAGCACGCCTGTTATTTTTGTTTTTCATTTTAAAGTTGTTGTATTCTTAACATATAAATTTATACAAAACAAATTCAATAACATAAGAAATATGGCTTAATAATTGTTCTATGTAAAACACCGATATAGGTTTGAAATAACCCCTATATTTGTTTTTTTATTAATAATATCTGTTGAAAAAAAGATTTTTACTTATTATACTTTTCCTTTTCAATGTAAATTGTCTGTTTTCGCAGATAAGTAAAGTTCACTATATTCCACCTGTAACCAGTAATTCTGGTTCTATTGCAGATCAGTATATATATTTATCCACACCAAGCGAAGCTGATGTTGATTATGATATTCAGATTATTGGTGGGGGGACAATTTCAGGGACATTTAATAATACAAGCCCATATCGTTACGATATTGGAAATGGTAACAATACTCAATTAACTGTAAATTCAAATTTATCAGCATCTGTTATAAACAATAGAGGATATATTATTACAGCCTCTTGTCCTATTTACGTTTCTGTTCGTTATAATGCAGGTTTTCAAGGTGGTGCTTTTACCTCAAAAGGGACTGCAGGTTTAGGTACACATTTTCGAACCGCCATGATGCCTATGGGAGACAGAACTACAGCTGTTCAACAAAATGATTTTTTAAGTTATGTTTCTATAATGGCTACTGAGGATAATACAATTATAAACGCCACATTTCCTAATGCTAATGGGTCATCTAACCTTTTAAATATTGGTGGTGTAGGTGGATTACCATTAAAAGTTGACCTTATGAAAGGTGAAAGCTATATTTATGCAGTTGAAGCCACTCAATCAAACAATACTAATAATAGATTTGCTCTTTTTGGGGCATTAATTCAATCTGTTGATGAGAATGCAAATGAAGATCCAACAAAACCAATTGCAATTACAGTTGGCTCATCAAACGGAACATTCGCCCAAAGTAGTAACGGAAGAGATCAAGGAGTTGATCAAATAGTTCCTGTTGAAAAAGTTGGTCACGAGTATATTTTTGTTAGAACTGCTGGAAATAATGATTTTGAAAATGTTATTCTTGTTGCTGATAAAAACAATACTGAAATTTATCTAAATGACCAGACTTCGGTTTATGAAACATTAAATGCTGGTGATTTTGTAATTATTGAAGGTGATAAATATTCTGCAACTGGAATTGGTGCTAATATGTATGTAAGAACACAGGGAGATTCTCATCCTGTATTTGCATACCAAGGAGTTGGAATTGACGGATCAGGAAACGCAGTTAATGCTAACCAAGGAATGTTTTTTGTTCCTCCTCTAAGCGAAGATGCTCAAGATGACATAAACAATATAGCTCAAATTGATAAAATAGGAGATAAAGATTATGAAGGAAGTATTTCTATAGTTTATAAAGTTGGAGCTTCATTAGAAATAAATACTGGAAGTGACGACTCAGGAACATATGTTTACACCTCATTTGACACCACATCTTTATTCCCTAACGACGTTATCGGCAAGACCGGATATCAAACATTAAGTATTGATGATCTTGTTGGTGATATTCAAGTTAAATCAGATGATGAATTGTATGTTGCTTATTACAACAGAAGTGATTATGCAACGTCCGGAGGTTTTTATGCAGGTTTTGCAACTCCTCCGTCCACCTCAATAGATTTAACATTACAAAGTCTTGGTACATGCGTAGAAGTTGATCCAACAACAGGTGAATACATCTTTAACGGAAATGGATTTGAAATGACAAATCCTGATTTTTTTGACACATGGCAATGGCAGGAATTTGATGGAACTAACTGGACCATTGCTTCAAATTCTCAAATTGATGATTTAGTTTACAAACCCTCAAAACCAGGGAGTTATAGGTTAGTTGGATCTATAACATGTCTTGGAAGTGATGGAGATTTTAAATCTGGTGTTATTCCAGTTAGTATCTGTCCCAATGATTCTGATAATGATGGAATAATTGATAATATAGATTTAGACTTAGATAACGATGGAATTTTAAATTCAAACGAATCGAATGGAAACGTTGTATTTGATTTAACCGACTTAAATAGTCCAATAATTACTAATAAAGATGTTGTCTTACCTATAACTCTAAATACAACTGTAGAATCAAAAGTAAACGGTCTTGCAGATACTACAGTTAATTCTATTACAGGTTCTATTGACGGAGATTTTGAAACTAAAATTCCTCAAAATTCGTCAGAATCTAGTATTATGTATAGTCTTAATTCTTTAAGTGAAGATTTAAATCTAAAACTAATTAGTCAGCCAGAATCACATTCAATTGTTGGCGGAGAATACTTTGAGCTTCAAGTTTTTCCAACTAACAAAAATATTACACTTTTAGATCCTGACAATCAATTAATTATTGATAAAAATTATGATAATGAAACTTTCGTTGAGCTAACTCAAATAAATGGTTTAAAACAGTTCAGTGCCAATCTGATAAGATTTAAATTTAATCCGGATTCATCAACCACTCCTAGTTTTGAATTTATAGGATATGGACTGAATGGAATAAAATTAACTCATACAACTGTTAGTAATACAACGGATGGTGTTTTTAAAGGAAATATTTCAGGACTTGATTATTTTTTAAATACGGATGCAAATCACCCTACAAATCCAGATACTGTACCTGATTATTATGATATTGATAGTGATGGTGACGAGTGTAATGATGTTACTGAAGCAGGCTTTAATGACGGAACTTTAATTGATGGTGTTTTAGGAAATATTGTTCCTACATATGATGACTCTCAAGTAGACCCTAGAGGTTTAATAATTGATCCAGAACATGATTATAATATTTTACCAAAAGAGGATCCTGCTACTACAAATTATTATTTTCAACAAATTGGTCAAGCTGTTGAAATTATTGATGAGCCAAGTTCAACAATTGGTTGTATTGGCGATACAGTTTCATTTAATGTTACAGCACAGCATCCAAGCAATGTTATTACATACCAATGGCAATTTTTTGATTTAAGTTTAGGATCAGATGGAGAATGGGTAAATGTAGATGGATCAAACGCAAAACTTACTGGATTTAATAGTGCGGAACTTATAATTACCGATATCGACACCTCTCTTGTAGGAGATTACAGAGTCCAATTAGACACTGAAGAATACAAATGTATTGTAAACTCAAATTTAGGTGCCAATATTGGTTTAATTGTCAATACTCCTCCAGCGCCACCTGTTGTTGAGCCTATTCAAACCTTTTGTTTGACTGACAATCCAACTGTAGGAAATTTGGAAATTGCTCCTGCGCCAGCTAATCCTGAGGGATTAGTAGTTTCTGTTTATGATAACTATGATCCAAATGATTCATCAATAGGAACTTTACTAGACCCTACTGAACCCCTTGTGGATGGAACAACGTATTTCATTCAAGTTACTGATAGCCAAGGGTGTATTGGAGTTTCAAGATCAGAAACAAAAGTATTACTTCCAAATCCTATCATTACACCAAGTGTTAGTGAAAGTTGCCCTGGTGATGAGATTACTATCGCTGTTAGTGGAGTCCCACAAACTGCTTTAGATTTTGAACTATCAAACCCAACATTAACTAAAATTTTAAGTGACCACGTAAATGATGAGGGAAGAATTTCAACATATTTTGTAGATCCAACTGCAAGAACATTCACTCAAGCAGAGGATTTACTTCCAAGCTATGGTACAGGTGCTTCAATGTATCAAATTAACGATTTAAACGAACACGATGCAGTTTGGAATGCTATAGTTGAAAAAAATCTTAATGGTCAAGTGCCTTTGTGGCTTGGCTTAAAACAAATTCCTGCTTTAAATCCTAATCAAGAATTTGATGAAGGCTGGTATTGGCTAGATGGAAGAGAGTTAGATTCAAGCTGGAATTTATGGGAAAATGGAGAGCCTAATGACTACGATTTAGATAGACAAGATGCAGATGGAATCGATGATGGAACAGAGGATTATGGACATTTTAATTTAGCAGGAGCAGGAAAATTTTTAAATGATTATCCCGAGGGAGTTGCTTCCAGACCATTGTATGAGTTTAGCGGAACAACCACAGTTAGATGGTATTATGAAGATCCCAGTAATCCTGGAACTTTTATTGATATTCCAGTAAATGCATCAACATTAACTTTAAACCCTGAAAGTACAACTACTTACTTTATAGATGTAACTACAAATGGTATAGTTTGTTCAACATCGTATACTCATGTTGTTAACCCTCTTCCTATTTCAAATCCAGCAGAAGACATTTATTTGTGTGATGAGGTTGATTTTGCTAATGCAGACTCTACAAATACAGATGGTATATCGTACAGCTTTGATCTTGAATCTCAAACTACAACAATTGTTAATGGACAAGTTGACAGAGATAATAACCCTTTACTTGTTACTTATCATACAACTTTAGAAGATGCTGAAAGTGGAGATGAACCAATAACCAGTCCATACACTAACCAATTAGACCCTGATGGGAATTTGTATGATCCTCAAACTATTTATGTTAGAATACTTAATAATGCAACTGGGTGCTATGATGCAACTGAAACATTTAATTTAATAGTAAATTCAACTCCTGAATCTAATTTAGTTATTATGCCTGAAGTTTGTGACGATATTGAATCAGGAAGTGATGTCGACGGTTCTTCAAAGTTTGATTTAACTTCTTTAGAAAATGAAATTCTAGGATTAAATCAGTTCAACAAAGGTGGATTTAAAGTAACTTATCATTTAAGTCAAGATGAGGCAGATGATCCAATAACTTATCCTGTTGGAATTACTGATCCAACAGCTCATTATAATACACCCGACGACGCTTTTGATTCGGCCAATCCGACTGTTCAAACAGAAGAGATTTTTGTTAGAGTAACAGACAATAACTCTACTACACTATGCTTTAGAGCCGACACTTCATTTGTTTTAACTGTTAACACATTGCCTGTAATACTTAACCCTGTATGGAAAGTTGAGCAGTGTGATAATCCTTTATTTGATTTGACTGACTACGATGAAAAGTTATCTACATATTTTGACACTGAAACATTTACTTATTTTAAAGAAAACGGTGATGAAATCAGCTTAGAAGATGCAGAGAATTACACCAGTACTTCCACATCAGTTAATCCTGAAATTATTGATGTGGTCTTTACAAAAAATGCTGGAGGATGTTCAAGAACTGCTCAAATTGAACTTAAAGTATCTTACAGTCAAGTTCCTTCAGGCTTTGCACAAACTTTTATAGCAAATAATCAAAGTGATTTATTTAAATCTGAAACTGATAGCGATTTAACAGGCCAGTCTCAGGATGGAAAAGAAGAATTTAGCTCTAATATATTTAATAATATAATTACGGAATTAAAGATTCAAGCTCCACTTGCATTTGATATTCCTGGTATTAATTTTGAATTTTATGGAAGTCAAAGAGATGCAACTCTTAGAAATAACCAAATTGATATTAATCAACCAACTTATACTAATCAAGTAGAAACTCCAGATTTAGCTACTGGTAATTTAACGAGTAATTATAATGTACTTGAGAACAGATGGGAACAAGATATATGGGTTTACATTGAAAATACCAATTTAAGTATCATTCAGTCCAGTTGTGTAGGTCTTGAACATGTCACAACACTTTATGTTGAAAAAAGACCTGTTATTTATGATATTGATGATCAATTGTTGTGTGATAACGAGACTGCTCTTGACATGTATTCAATTTTTGAAACTAATACTTTTCAAGACTTAATATTAGGAAATACCACTGACTCTACTGTTCTTCCCTATCAAGATCCTTCAACTTTTACAATTGAATATAGTTATGTTGATGCTAATGGTATTTCTGTAACAAGTTCAGTCTTACCAACTGAAATAAACCTTACTAATCAAAAAATTGATATTAAATTAACTAATACTATTGGTGTTTCTCAACCTTTTGAAAGTACTGGATCTATTACTTTTAATGTCTTTCAAACTCCAACTCCGTTTTCGGGAATTATAATAGAAGAATGTGACGATGAAGAATCTGGATCAGATGATGATGAAATCTCTGTGTTTGATATTGATTTAGACACCTTTAAAAAATCATTATTTATAAATCCATTAGATACAACTAGTCCTGCAATTCAAGATTTCAATGACTTTGAATTTAATTTTTCTTTATTTGATTCCAATGATAATTTAATTTTTGGGCCTTCAAATACACTTGATGCAAAAATTACAGCAAAAGATGGTTACTATATAATTTCAAATATAGTAAATCCTTTAAGTGCAGATTTAGGTTTAGCTTGTGAAACCTCTGTTAGAGTTGATTTTGTTGTCAACCCCTTACCTAGCTTTGATATTGATGATGAAATAGTTGTGTGTCTTAACCCTCTCCCTGATAATCCACTTGAAATAGGAACCTACAACTGGAACGGAGGTAACGATCCTACTATCTATAATTACAGTTGGTCTAGAGTTGATTTAAATGGAGCGCAAGACACTGCTTACAGTGAAACAACCGAAACTATCAAAGTAGATAAAGGAGGAGTGTATACTGTGATTGTTGAAGATGCTATTACGTTTTGTACTAGATCTAAAAGCATTACAGTTACAGAATCTGAAATGGCTAACATATCACTTGACGATATTACTGTTGAAGATCTAACTAACGACAACACTAATACTATTACAATTGATACCCTTAATCTTGGAATAGGTGATTATGAGTTTTCTTTAGACGAAGCTTTTGGACCTTATCAAGATGAACCTGTTTTTGAATCGGTAAAACCTGGGATACATACTATTTATATACGTGATAAAAACAGTTACTATACTTACGACTATGGGTGTGGTATAGCTCAAATAGATGTGTCTGTAATTGGTTATAGAAAATACTTTACTCCAAATGGTGATGGCGTTAATGAAACTTGGAAAATACTTGGAATTAGATCGGACTTTAATGCTGGAAGTAAAGTCTATATTTTTGATAGGTTTGGCAAACTCTTAAAACAACTTGATCCACTATCAAACGGATGGGATGGAACATATCTTGGAAAACCAATGCCTGCAACTGATTATTGGTTTAGAACATTCCTTCAAGATGGAAGAGAATTTAAAGGACACTTTAGCCTGGTAAGAGGAAATTAATTATAGTTTTAGTTTATAAGTATATTCACTATTTTAGGTTCAAATTAAATTTTAGTTTGAAAAATAAAATAATCACTCTTTTATTTATTCTGTTTTCTAGTTTAGCTTTTTCACAATTAAGCAAAACACACTACATTCCTCCAATTACAAGTGGACCTTCAAATGCTAATCCTGAAGATCAATATTTATATATCTCTACTCCTAACAAAGCAGATGTCAATGTGACTATAAATATAATGGGAAGTGGCTCTGAATCACAAGTTATTTCCAACGATAACCCTTGGGTTTATACAATATCACAAGATGGATACTCTTCACTTGTTCAGAATCCAGAAACAACTAGTATAGTAACAAATAATACAGGTTTTATTATAGAATCCGATAGTCCGATTTATGTTTCCGCAAGACTAAACGCTGGAGGAGCTCAAGCGGGTGCACTTGTGAGTAAAGGGGAAAATGCTTTGGGTACTACATTTAGAATTGGGACATATAATAGTCAAAACAACAGTAACAGCAGTAACAGAGCAAATTATCTAAGTTTCTTTTCTTTTATGGCAACTGAGGATAATACACTAATAAATATCACAAATGAAAGGATATCATCAGGTTTATTAATAGAAAATTTTGGCACAGGACAATTCCCAATAAATAATCTTGAATTAAATAGAGGGCAAACATATACTGTTGCATTGCCGCTCGATAAAAATATTGGAATAGAAGATGGTTTAATTGGAACATTGGTATCTTCCGACAAACCAATTGTTGTAAACTCAGGCTCGGCAAATGGTAGTTTTGCAGATGGTGGAGCAAGAGATTACGGGATAGATCAAATTGTTGATTTATCAAAGGTTGGTAAGGAATATGTTTTTGTTAAAGGAAATGGAGAAAATAGTTATGAAAATGTTCTTGTTGTTGTTCACGAAGACAACACTGAAATTTTTGTTAATGGAGATAGTAAGGTCACTAGAAATGCTGGAGAATACTACATAGTTGAAGGAGATCAATTTATTAATAATAACATGTATGTCAATACCTCAAAAGACACCTTTGTTTACCAAGGTATTGGAGGAACTACTAGCGAAGCTAACCAAGGGATGTTTTTTGTTCCGCCTCTTAGTTGTGGTAGCAGAGGAGATGTTGATAATATTCCTCAAATTGATAAAATCGGAGCCTTGACATTTACCGGAGGAATAACAATAGTAACAAAAGAAAATTCAGAAGTTATTATAAATGGAGATGAGATTTCTTCTCAACCTGGTGGAATTAATGTCACAGGACCAACATCAGTAACTGCTAAAAACTCTTACGTTACCTATAAAGTAACTGGACTTGCAGGGAATGTTTCTGTTAGCTCAAGTGATGAATTATATGTTTCTTATTTTAATTTTAACGGAGCGGCTGCTTCAGGAAGTTTTTTTTCTGGTTTTGCTTCAAATCCTAGTTTAGATCTTAATTTATCGGCTACTAAATTAGGTTCTTGTATTAATGAAGCTGGGACATCAAATATAGAATTAAATGTTTCAAATAATGGAAATTTCGATTCTGTTCAGTGGGAAAAGAAAAATAATGATAATACCTGGTCTTCAATTACAGGACAAACAAATTCTAAATTTACACCAACTGAAATTGGCACATTTAGAGTGAAGGGTATCATTGCATGTGATGGTCAAACAGTTGAATATTTTTCATCTGAAATTCCAATTAGTCAATGTCCTGATGACTTTGATGGTGATGGAATTATAAATAATGTTGATCTAGACCAAGACAATGATGGAATATTAAATAGTGTTGAATCAAGAGGAATTGGAAATATTGACTTTTCAAATACGGCTTCCCCAACTATTAATCTATCTGACGGAACAGCTATAAATGGAGTTATTTCAGGGTTAGTTAGTGGCGATGGTTCATTAACTGGGACAAATCAATCATTTGAAATGCAGGTTGAAGCTGGAGTTGATAATGAATTAAAGTATACACTCAATTTTACAGAAAATTTAAATATAAATATAAAGGATAATCCAAATATTTCTGTTGCTATTAGAAATGGTGAATCTTTTATTATCAAAAGTTCTCCAGCCTCTTCAAACATTACTTTACTTGATCCTAGTAATAATCTTCTAGTAGATACCAATTTTGATGATGAATTTGAAAATAATGTAACTGAGTTTACATCTAATGAAATAAGATTTAAATTCAATACTAATTCTACAGCTACCATTGATTACGAGCTGTTTGCTACTAAAATTGATGGGGTAACATTCACTCATAAATACAGTACTACCGAAACTGGGGAAAGTGTATTTGTGCCTAATGTTTACGTTTATGATTACAAAAATGATTCTGACGAAGACGGAACTGAAGATATGTTCGATTTAGATAGTGATAATGATGGATGTGATGATATTATTGAAGCGGATTTTACTGCTTTAGAAAATTATCAAGGCGATCCTGATAATGATGGTATTTATGGTGATGGGACTCAAACATTTGATAATGGTCTTGTAAATAGTCGAGGTTTAATAAAAATTCACAATGAAGCTGATGGGTATAATACTGACCCTAAAATGGATTCAAATGGGAATTATTTATTTCAAATTGCCGGAGTGCCTGTTCAAATAATTGATGAACCAAGTTCAACAGAGGGTTGTGAGGGATCAACAGTTGAATTTGAAATTAATGCAACTAGTAGCGGAGAAGGCATAAGTTATCAGTGGCAGTTTTTTAATCTTGAAAATTCCAATTGGGATAATTTAAGTGATTCTGATTCTTATTCAGGAACTAGTAGTAGTAAATTAATTATTAGTTCTATTTCAACTTCAATGGACGGAAGATACAGGGTTGCTTTAAAATCTGAAACTTATCTTTGTGAAAGTTTCTCTAATGGTAATGTTAATTTATCGGTTAATACTGCTCCAGACAATCCAATCGTTACTCAGATTCAAACTTTTTGTCAATCTGATAGTTCAAAAATTTCTGACTTAAAAACAAATAACTTAGGGTCAAATACTCTTTATTGGTACGATTCAATAGACTCAACAACTCCTTTAGATTCGTCTTCTTTATTAGAACATAATTCGTTTTATTATGCAGAATATGTGGATGAAAAGGGATGTATAAGTAGTGGAAGAACAGAAAGTAAAGCTTTTATTTCTAATCCTATATTAACTTCAACTTTTGAAGAATTATGCATTGGAGAAACTGCGTCTTTAACGATTGAAAACATTGCAAAAACAGCTTCAGATTTTGCTAGCGATAATGACCTTGTTTTTATTAAAAATAATGGAGAGCCTGTATCTTGGTCTACAGAATATGGTCAAACTTATTTTTTAATTCAAGCCAATACCAATAAAGTTGGTTTTGAACCAATTGATTGGCCAGATGCTAAAGAATTAACCGATTCATACAATTCAGGTGACTCAAATGCTAGTGCCAGAATGTATGTTATTTTGAATGCCGATATGGAGAATGCGGTCTGGAATGGATTAAACTCAATGGGCCTAACAGGAAGTAATGGTGTTGCCTTTTGGCTTGGACTTTACCAAGATTTAAATGATCCGGAATATCAGGAACCAGGAAATGAAGCTCAAAATTATGCTGGTTGGAAATGGGTAAATGGGCAGAAATTGAGTGACACAGGCTATACAAATTGGTTTACTGCTGAGCCAAATAATGCTGGAGGCACAGAACATCATGGCCAGTTTGAGTTTGGCAACTTTGGAATAAAATGGAATGATATGTCTGTAGGTAGTCAAAATGGAAAATCTTGGCCATTATTTGAATATACTGGATCAACAGATATTGTTTGGGGTTATTATGATAAAGATGGTAACGAAATTGAATTTACTGAACAGCCTGGAACTGGAAGTCTTGATGTTAGCCCAACTGAAACAACAACATACTATGTGAAAGTTTCTGTAAATGATGTGATTTGTTATGCTGAAAAAACCGTAATAGTAAACCCTAATCCAATATCAAATGCAATACAAGATTACGTTTTTTGTGATGACGATTTGGATGGAGATGCCAATAATGGTAGTATAGTTCTTGAAGAATCAAATTTTGAAGTTTTAAAAACCTCAATTCTTGGTGATAATCAATCTTTAAACGATTTTACAGTCTCTTTTCATTTATCTGAGAATGATGCTCAAACTAACAACCCAATTATTTTTCCATTTACAACACCTGAAAAAGATCCATTAAAATTACATTGGGAATCACAAACTACAGAAATTTTTGTAAGAATTGTAAATAATACAACAGGATGTGTTAATGTAGGTTCATCATTTAACCTTGTAGTAAACACTCTTCCAATTACGTTTGAAGTGGATGATATTATTTTATGTGATGATAATAGAGATGGCATTGTTGATGGATTTGATTTAAGTTCAAGAACAAATGAACTAAGATCCGGAAATGAATCTACAGATCCGGATGATACTGATAACCAAAGTCCTGATAACTTTCCTGTTTCATATCACCTAAGTATAGATGATGCTAATGATCTTAATAATAACGGGCTTGTTTCTCCTTATAAAAGTGGAAATGAAACTATTTTCTATAGGATTGAGAAAAGATCTAATGAAGGTGATTTAATTTGTATTAAAACAGGGGAAGCATTTAATATCGTGGTTGAAAATTTGCCCTTTGCCAACGAAGTAACAATTCTAAGACAATGTGATGGAGATGATCCGCTTGACACAAACTCAGAAGATGGCAAGTTTCCATTTGACGTTTCTAAAATACAAGAAAAATTGTTAGATGGTCAAACGGATGTCACAACATATTACTTTGACGAAAATGATGTTTTTATTGGTAATGTATTGCCAAATATTTTTGAGACTACATCTCAAACAATAACAATCACAGTTGAAAATGACTCAGATTTAAAATGTTCGGATTCAACGACATTAGAATTTATTGTTGATGACAGTCCAGAGTTTTATGAGGTTATTATTCCTTCAAATTGTGATGATGGAGTTAGTGATATTGATGGATACTCTGAATTTGACACCTCCTCAATTACCGAAACGTTACTTACAAATCCTTTAAATAATCAAATGCAAAGTCTTGATAATTACTCAGTATCTTTCACTTTTATTGATGAAAATGGAGTAAGTCAGACGACAAGTAATTTGCCAAATCCTTTTAATACTAAAACACAATCTGTATCAGTAACAGTTACTAACAAAATTAATAACAGTTGTATTATATCTGAAAATATTGAATTTATTGTTACACCGCTTCCAGTTATAAATGAAAATCTAATTAAAATTGAACAATGTGATGATGGAAAAGGAAGTGAAAATGACGGAGTTACCCTGCACAACCTCACAGAATCTCAATCTTTATTTTCAACTAATTTCACTAACGAAACTTTTGAGTACTATAGCGATGAAAATTTAACTGAAAAAATTGATAATCCTACCTCTTTTTATAACGACCCGTTATATGATGAAGTATGGGTTAAAATAATTTCTGAAAATGGATGTGAAAGAATTTCTAAAACTCAAAATGGAAACGAAAGACTTAAAATTGAAATTACTGTTGGAGCAAGTGAAATTTCTGAAACTTTTATAGAAGACAATAATACATTATATGCTGTTTGTGAGGACTCTAATGCATTAAGTCAAGATGGTTTATCAGTTTTTTCTAGCTCAGTTTTACAGGAAATAAATGATAAATTAATTGCATCAAAAGCTATTTTTCAAGATCAAAATATAAGAGTTACTCTTCATAGAAATTCAACTGACGGCTTAACAGGAGATAATCCAATTAATTTAAGTGAAGAGTTTACAACCTCTACACCTTTTACTCAAGAGATATGGGCTAGAGTTGTTAATATTGATATTACTGAATTTACTTGTTTAGGTTTTGCAAAAGTTGGAGAACTGTATGTAGAACCAAAGCCTATTGCTAATCCAGTTACAATTGAAAAGCAGTGTGATGGGGATAGTCCACTAGATTTAGACTCTCAAGATGGTATTTATCCATTTGATGTTTCTTTAATTGAAGAACAAGTTCTCAAGGGTCAAACTGATGCTACAGCAACTTACTTCAATGAAGATGGAACTCAAATTAAAAACTTTGGACCTGTATTTGAAACTGCTTCCCAAACTATTACAATCAGAGTAGAAAAAAACCCTAGTTATCCAGACATTTCAAATCCAGATGGATTGTGTTTTGACGAAACTTCATTAGAACTTGTTGTAAATGATAGTCCTGAAGCATATCCTGTGATACTTGCTTCTCATTGCGATGGAGACGATGGAGAAAGTGATATTGATGGTTTTGATAATTTTGATACCTCTGAAATTATAGATTTACTAA